>Ga0310811_10000481_pt1 | contig 51942 bp, 51 predicted proteins | sample YCmetagenome_FD_207642 | JGI IMG/M metagenome (GOLD analysis project Ga0310811, IMG submission 207642) | Soil microbial communities from experimental microcosm in Duke University, North Carolina, United States - YC | ecosystem: Engineered > Artificial ecosystem > Soil microcosm > Unclassified ... | reverse complement strand
GGAGTGTGAGTTGTATGGTGCCCGGGACCGGAATCGAACCGGTACGTTCCTTTCGGAACTCGGGATTTTAAGTCCCGTGCGTCTGCCAGTTTCGCCACCCGGGCGCTTGAAACGAATTCTACCCCAAACCCCTTGATGAGAATCTAGTTAGCTCTCATCCATCGCCCTCGCGCTGTCGCATTTTCGAGCGTCGAAAGCGCAGTTTCAGGCCCGATCTTGCCCGAATCCTGCCCGTACTCACTGCCAGACTGAATTTTTTGAGCTGCGTCGCGGAGATCGGCTTCGCTCACGATGTTGTATCTGTCGAAGACCGACCGCGTCTTGTGACCAGAGATGCGCATCGCAACGACTTCGGGCACGCCGCGTCGCACCATGTTTCGCACCGCAGAGCGGCGAAGGTCATGCACGTAGAGGCCGACGTACTTTAGCTCCTTCGCTCTCCACAGTTTTTTGCACGACGGGCACTTACCGTCAAGTTACTGCCTCAAAGGGATGACGCGAACGATTCCAAAGGCAGACACATCAATAGAGTAAAGGCCCGTCTCAGTCGCACGGCGAGATCAAAAGCACAGTTACCGATCACTTCGGCATACTTGCAGTCTTTATTTCTTACGTCTCAGCAGAAGGATACCTAGTGACCGCGTTTCTCGGACAGCTTATAGCGTGGAGTTGTAGAAAAGTAGTGAAAAGGTTGCAAAATAAACACCCACGAAAGAAGCCAAAGCAGCTTCAGGAATCCACATCGTGAACACTTGTCTGTCTGTGGGAGATTTACATTTGAGTTTGCGCTGAAGTTCACATCGTCCTTGCTGCCTAAAGGCACGCGACGAAAAACGGTGCAGTGATGGCCGAAAGCAAGTTGGGTCGTGGCTCTCAGGTTCCGCGCGGAAATTGACCAAACTCAATATGGCCAGTCAGGAACAGATCGAAGCGAATCGTGCGAATGGGAAAAAAGCAGCAGGCAAGCCGAAAAATACTGCGAAGTCTCGGCTCAACGCTGTGAACCATGGACTTTTGGCTGCTGGAATTACAGACCTTGATTGTGCGGACGCTTTTTCTACCCTACTGGAAAGGCTTCGACGGGAGTGGCAACCCCAAGGTGAGCTTGAGACCTTCCTTGTTGAAAGGATCGCGCTCAGCATGGTCCGTGTGCGCCGGGCAACCAGGATGGAATCCGAAGCGATAACTGCTTGCTTGCACCCGGAAGTTCGATCAAGGTCTTCCAGCGAACAGCAGATTGAGGATTACCTGACATCAGTGGGTGCGAATACCTCAATCGTTGTTCCAGGTTTCCAGCCTGCACTTGAACATCAAACTGTGCTGAATCTGACTGACTGTTTTGGACGTTACGAATCAATGCACGAGCGTCGTCTGTTTCGTGCAGTGGAGCAACTGGTACAGCGCCAACTGGCGCGTAGAAGCTCCAACGTGCCACCCAGTACAGAGACGCGCTCCAGTTGAATGGATTCGCTTTGTTTGGCAAAACGAAGTTTTTTAACGGAGGGAACATGAGTTCGATTACTGACCGTGTCATCGCGAATGAGATAGATCAGGCACTCTCACGTCACGGGCTAGGTTGTGGGGTCATGGTGAAACCGCCCTTCTACCTTTCGGACTCTCCAACCCTACGCTCGATTCAACAGTGGGTCTGAGCAATACAGCACACCGCGATCCACCATCAGCCGTTGGTGGCCCATGCCGCGCACCGGCTGCACTGTGGCGACTCCGGGCGACGGAAAGGCCCTGCTACTAGGGAGTGGTTCGGGCAGTGGTGCAGTTTGAAATCCACCGGGTATCTATTCGGCCCAGGCTGTGGGAAACTTGAAGCATGGTTAAAGGTAGTGCTCCTTGTTTGCACATCGTGAGCGTTGATCCACCTAGGGTTGAATGCTCCGATTGTCGAGAGCGATTTGCGATTTCGTCCGATTCCCTCAGGGCTGTCTTAGCTGAGTTTCGCCAGCATGTTGCCCGCAAACACCGTCCAGCGAAAGAGGACTTCAGCCAAGCCGCTGCTCGGATCGTGCGAGAAGCTACGGAGTAGCTTTACCAGATTCTTATCCTCAGTGGCCTCTAAGACGATCTCGCCGAAAGCCCTTTCGTATTTATCGACGCTTTCAGCTAAGACTCGCGAAAAAACCTTGGCGTGTTGTCGAGACATGACTACACGTACACGCTCTGGGATATGGCGATTTATCGCCAGCCATGTATCGCTTGATGGGAGGAGACCCATCGTATTGGCCAGATCGTTATCGGGACGGCAATCCCGGGGATCTGCTCCCATTTACTGCCAGACAGATTCTGATTCAGGGGACGGCTGACGATCAGATACCACCTGAACTACCCTCCCGTTGGGCTCAGATGTCGTGCCAGCTGGGTTCTATGGCATCAGTCACAATGATTTTAGGAGCCGATCATTTCGACGTAGTCGATCCGGACAGCAGAGGATGGGCCACGGTAATTCACGAAGTGCGGGGTTCACTGTTGTAATCCCGTCCGCTTTGACGAACCCCACCCAGCAACTTGCGCTATTCCGTCAAGGAGTTATGCGCCTGTGACAACAGTTCAAGAGCGAGAGTTGATTTACGACCGGTTGTTCAATCGGACCTCATTTCCCGATGTCAAAGGGAGCATGATTTGTCCTGAGCTGGCCACTCCCGTAGCGATGACCGGCGAGGGCAGAGGCGGCGAGTAGCAGAATCGTGCGCAAACGGCAATTTCATTGTGAGAATAATGAACTTGTGGAATCGACCGTTCTCCGTTAAAAGTACAAGCAGCTTATGCGTTTGAGGAAACACGATGCCTCATGCAATTCAAATTCGGCGCACTGTCGGTCCCGAGGCTCTGGACTTAATCCGACCAGCTAACCCAGTATTCTAAGGAGTTTGCCATGAACAAGACTGCAATCACCTCGCCGGAACTCACGCCGCCCGTCGGCCCATTTTCTCAAGCAGTCAAAATCGATGGTTTCCTCTACTTCAGCGGACAGGTCGGCCAAGACCCGGCCACTGGCAAGGTGGTCGAAGGGGGTATTGCGGCTGAGACTGAACGCGTCTTCCGGAACCTCTCGGCAGTTCTCAAGGCGGCCGGCAAGAGTTTCGATGATGTCGTGCGCGCCGGTGTGTTTCTCACGAACATGAGTGATTACGCCGCGATGAATAGCATCTACGCAAAGTATTTCAGCCAGCCCTTTCCCGCCCGCACGACGATCGCGGCGGCCGCGCTGCCCCTTGGGGCCTGCGTTGAGATCGACCTCGTCGTTAAGGCTTGAGGCGCCGTGCGGAGGTTGATCTGACGAAGTACCCATTTCAAATCGTCGATGTTTTCAGCTCGAATCTACACGATGGCGGCAGGCTTCTCGCTCGCATGTGGGCACCCGCGCTGGGCATCGAAGAAGATTCCGCGACAGGCGCCGCATGTGCCGGCCTCGTCGGGGCAATGGCATCGAAGCCCGATTTTGTCGGGACGGCCTATTGCCTTTCGATCCAGCAAGGTGTCTCGATGGGGCACCGAAGCGAAATTGAAGCGGAGGCGCGCAAGCGCGACGACCTGATGACCTCTGTCGGCGTAGGCGCCGCAACAACCTACATCGCAAGCGGCGAGATCGAGGTGCCGCCGTCCGGGCTTGTGTCGTAACGCAGAGAACTGGGGAATTCATGTTTTGCGGAAAATTGGAGGTGTCACAGAGGTGAAGAAAAAATGATTAAGACAATTTTCTTATCCGTGTGTCTCGCCACATCCCTGCTTTCGCTTAATGCCCAGGATCAGCGCGGGTATACCGACGGCCCGGTCACAGAGGTGGACTACATTGCAGTTGAGTACGGGCATTTTGATGAGTACATGGCATGGGTAACTTCGACATGGGTGCCGACCATGAAAGCCGCGAAGAAAGCTGGACTAATCATCGATTACAAGGTCTTCCGGGCCTCTCCAAAATCACCGGATCAGCCCAATGTGTATCTCGAGATCACGTACAAAAACATGGCGGGTTATGCCGGGGACATCGGCGATAAAGCCGACGAATTTGAAGCCGTGACCGAGAAAGTAATCTGCAGCAGTGACTGTCAAAACCAGGCCAGAGTGCACCGAAATGAATTCAGAAAAGTCCTGGGCACTGAACTAATTCGTGAACTTGTTTTTAAGTGAAAGTGTCCTACGTGCCCAAAGAGCGCGCGTCAATATTTCGCGCGAACTCAGGGAGGTTGCCGGCCAAAGCGCTGCGGCCTTCGGATCCACCGACTCTTAGATTGATGAGTAGACGCAGTGGGGGCAGGATGAACGGATCATTGCGAGAAGTGATGATGGGCGTCGCCGGCCTGGCGGTGCTCGGGTTGACCGCAACGATGGGCGACTCGCTCGCCGGAAGTGCGATGGCGCAGACTCCGGATGCCGCCTGTGCGTTGCCTTCAGAGCCCGAGAGTATTCCCGCCGCGCTCGATGCGGCGATCACCGGGCCTGCGGACAAGGATCGAGCCTGCATGAAGGCCCTGTTCATACCCGAAGCACGCCTGATGTTCGTTTCAATCGGCGCGGACGGAGCGCCGAGCTATAGGCTCGAGACCCTGGATGATTGGATCGCCCGCGTCAAAGCCAAGGGCCACGCCATACTGGAAGAAAAGCAGCTGAAATTTCACATTGAGCGCTATGGCAATATTGCGCACTTATGGAGTAGCTACGCGCTGCACAGTGACGGCAAGCAAGTCGCGCGCGGCATCAACAGCATTCAAGCGATCAAAGAAGCCGGCGGATGGCGAGTTACGGGGATCATGGTGCAGGCCGAGTCGGCCTCTGCGCCTTTGCCCAAGGAATTTCTGCCATAACGGAGGCAAGCCTACGAGCAGCGGGCCGGCTCTATCTGCACCGATTCTTGAATCGGAAGCGGCTAAGTCCGGCGCAGGAATTTCACGGAAACCATTTGTTTGAACAACCCAAGAAAGGATCCACTATGACAACGTTTCAAATTGCAACTGCGTTGAATGCGCTCGCCATCATCGCAGCACTAACTACCACCTCTTCCCAAGCTCAGACTGCACAGACGATTCAGGCGGCTCTGTCCAAGGAGGCTGGGACTCTTTCCGACAAATTCACAGGAATGGCCCGAGTGATGGCAGGCAAATATGACTGGAAGCCAGCTCAGGGCGTGCGTTCGGTGGGCGAAGTATTCAACCTTATTGTCGTCGAGAACGGCATACTCGCCGGAACACTGACCGGTGCAAAAGCCGGCGAGCGGCCGGCGCCGATTACCGACCCCGCGAAACTGCAAGAGGCGTTACAGACCTCATATGCCAACCTGCAGCAGACGATCACCGGACTCTCAGACGCAGACCTGAAGGTGCCGGTCAAGCTGTTTGGCAAGGACATGACAAAGGAAGGCGCAATCCGGTATCTGTTCGCAGACCAGCACGAGCACCTCGGACAGTCGATTGCTTACGCGCGCTCGCATGGCGTCGTTCCGCCGTGGTCGAAGTAGGCGGCCTATCGCCTTTCCGCAGGCCATGCGCTTTCAGGCTGATGTAACCTGCAGCCCGCGTCGATGAAGAACTCGCTCTTGATGAGTTGCGTGACGGGAACGCATCTGCGTGGAGTTCAAAAATGCGAACACTGATAGTGGGAATCGGTGCGCTAGGCGGAACCATGGCAGCGCGTGCTGTCCGTGCAGGATTGCCCGTCCGGCTTGCGGCTCGCAACACGGATTCTGCGGAAGCGTTACGAAGAACGGGTCTGCGAGTATCCGGTATTGGAGGGGAGGCGAGGGCAGACGCTATCGACGTTGCCGCAGTTGAGGCCTACGGAAAGGGAGACCACTTTGACCTGATCCTGCTGGCCACCAAAGCCCAGGACGCGCTGGAAGTCGCGCCCCATGTGGTGGGCCTGCTTGCGCCCGGCGGGGTCCTATTGCCTATCCAGAATGGCGGCGTTGCGCGGGTTCTTGCGGATCGTCTAGGCGAAGATAAGATCCTTGGCGGATTCTCAAATCTTGGCGCCACGATGGTAGAACCCGGCGTCTATGAGCAGAAGAATGCAGGGCATCTACTGATAGGCGAACTTGCTGGTGGTGTCAGTGAGCGGGTCGAGCGAGTTGCGCGCGCCCTGGGTCGAGCGATCGAGGTTAAGGTATCTTCAAACCTGACTGGTGCCATCTGGTCGAAACTCCTGATCAATTGCTCGGTTACAACCCTCGGTGCGCTCTGTTCGCAAACCATGCGTCAGTACATGGAAACGGAGGCAGGCAAGAAGGTCTTCCGAAGGACGTATGAGGAAGCTTTATCCGTGGCGCTTGCGATTGGCATTCGGCTGGAGCGTCTGGCGGTGGACCCGATTCCGCCCGGATGGGCGAGCAATGTCGCGGCAGAGAAACGGTATGAGTCGTGGGTCGAAGCAATAATTGCTTTCTACGGGGACATCAAACCCTCCATGCTCCAGGACTTCGAGCGTGGCCGAAAAACTGAGATCGACTTCATCAACGGCTATGTGGCGAGGTTAGGCCATGCGTCCGGAGTGACGGTACATATGAACGCCGCAATTACTGGGCTGGTGCACCAGATCGAACGTGGAGTTCTCCAGCCAACTCGAGACCGGATGAACGACCTGGCTGCTCAAACTGCGGACTAAGGCAATTGAGTAAAGAGGTTGCAACAGGCGATGTCCGATGACTACCTGGGTGATCGCGTCGCCCGCCGATTCACGGGCACACCTCTGCGGTGCTTCGTCACCGGCTTGCTTGTGTCGGCTGCCTCAAACAAGTGTCGAAACTCGTGTGCCAACAGTTCGACGGCCTTCCCCAAGGCGCCGAGTTGCCTGGCCCGGACTATCGCGACGGATCGGTGCAGGTCAAACGATGGAGGACGCAATACTTTCACGGGATCAGTAGAATTACTCCTCGCAATAAAGCGAGCGGGCAGCAGCCCGACTCCATAACCGGACTGAACGAACGCCAGCTGCATATGCATGTTGTGGATTTCAGCCGCAATCATGGGGGTAAAGCCGGCGCGCTCCATCCGATCGATGAGGGTTGCCCGAAGAAAGCACCCGGGCGGATTGAGCACCCAGGGTGCGCCGCCCAAACTTTTCCAATTACCGTCAAAGTTGCCTGCGGTGCCTTGAACGATCTCCATGCGGTCGATAGCGATGATATTCGTGAGAAGAGGTGGAGGCGCGGATTTACCTTCGGGCAAAAGCACGGCAGCAACGTCGAGTTCACCCGAGAGCAGCCGGTTAAATAGTTCACCCGTGAGCTCGCTCGACAGCCGCACTCGGACCTTGGGGTATTTCTCAGTGAGCGCCCGAATAGGTTCGATAAGCGTCCCCTCGGCCAGGGCATGCGAGAGCCCGATGCGCAACAGGCCGTGAGGTTCGGTGTCGCTCGATGCAAGAGATTTCAGCGCCTCCGTCCGCTGCAACATATCTCGCGCTTGTTCGAGCACCCTGGAGCCAAGCGAGTTCAAACGCGGCGGCTTTACCGAGCGGTCAAGCAACTCGGCCCCCAATGCAACCTCCAGCCTTTGCACTTGCCGGGTAACCGCAGAGGGCGTCCGGAATAGTCGATCGGCTGCACCGGCGATGGAGCCGGCTTGGGCAAACTCTACGAGGGCGCGTAAATCTTCGAGCAAGGGAGCCTCCTAAAGTATTCCTAAGACCTCCCTCCAACGAATATCAGAATCGTGCGCAGGCGGCAACATCTTTGTGAGAATAATGAACTTGTGGAATTGACCGCTCTCCGTTAAAAGTACAAGGAGTTGATGCGTCCCGAGGCTCTGAACTAGTCACCCGTCGAGGCTCGGTGAGACCGGGTCTGGTCAGGTGCGCCTGGGCCGGGCGGCGGACACGCGCAATCCACCACACTGACCAGCTAACCCAGTATTCACGCGTAGACGGTCGTCAGATGTCCAAAGATGTCCAAGGACACAAAACAAGAAAGGTACGCGACATGAAATCAGGTACAGCAGTCGTTATTTTCGCACTCGCAACCCCTTTTGTATTTTCACAACTGACGATCGAGAATCCCAGGCAGCGGGACGTTCCTGAGGCCCAAGCGCGAATCCTGCTGCAGTTGAGCTTCCAGACAGTCGCAAAGGAGCTCCGTCCAGCGCAAAAGACGAACGTTGAGTTCCCCATGCTTCTGGTGATCGGCCAGGAAGATGAGCGTTTCGGCCTGGATGAAAAAACCGGTGTTCCGACGCTTTTTCTGCAGCAGTGGGATCCGGTGAAATTTACGACCGCTGCTGTGAAGTTCGCAATTCGGAACAGCGTCCGGTCCGAGCGTCAAGAACAGATGATATTAGAGATAGTATGTCGCTCCAAAGCTGTAGCACCCGTCTCAGCGGCCCAGCTCCGTGGCTCCGCCGGGATTGCACCTCCAGCTCTTCCGCCGTTCGTAAACAACTGTCCCAAAGGTATCTCTGATGCCTCCGTCCGCGAACTGCTGTGCCCGATGGTTCCAGGCAATCGCAGTGCCACGGCTAAGTGACTTAACAACGGTGACCCTCTTGTGGGTGTTGATGAATCTCCCTATCACTCATTACTAAAATCGCCCAATGACTTGGGCGGCCGCATCCAAGACCCAGCGCAAGGGCCGTACCCCGAAGAGCTGCAAAAATTAGTCGGCCCGGTAATCCGTTCTGACTGAGGAAACTGACAACCGATACGGGAGGAAGGAACCATGGCCACCAATAAAGTCTGGTTCATCACTGGTGCTGGCCGCGGCTTGGGCGTAGATATCGCCAAGGCGGCGTTGGATGGCGGCCATAAAGTCGTCGCCACCGGCCGCAATACTGACAAGGTGGCCAAGGCCCTTGGAAAATTTGCCGAACTGCTGGTCCTGAAATTGGACATCACGAAACCTGCCGACGCCGAGGCCGCGGTTAAGGCGACCGTTGACCGGTTTGGCCGCATAGATGTGCTGGTCAACAATGCCGCAAACTTTTATGCAGGATTCTTTGAAGAATTGTCGCCGGAGCAGATGGAGTGGCAGTTGTCGACCAGTCTGGTCGGCCCGATGAACGTAACCCGCGCCATTCTGCCGGTTATGCGCAAGCAACGTTCAGGGCTCATAATCACGATCTCATCGACCGCAGGACTGGTCGGTTTTGAGTTCGGCACCGCCTACGCCGCGTCGAAGTTCGGCCTTGAGGGCTGGATGCAGTCGCTGCAGCCTGAGGTCGAACCGTTTGGCATCAACACGATCACTGTCAATCCGGGCTTCTTCCGCACTGAGCTTCTCTCGGAAGAATCGGCAAATTTCCGAGAGCGGACCATTAAGGACTGTAACGAGCGCAGAGCGAAGCAAATGGAATTTTGGAAAGGGATACAACGGCCAGCAGTCCGGCGATCCCGCCAAACTTGCCAAGGCATTGATTACGATCTCCGGTCAGGAAAAGCCGCCGCGGCGCTTCATTGCAGGTGCAGATGCCGTTGGCACCGCAGAGCAAGTGGCCGCAACGCTTCGGCAGCAGACTGACGCTTACCGTAAGCTGTCATCTTCCCTCGCATACGACGATGCGGCTTGAGCGCCTGCCCGGCCATCAAAGATTCGATTTGAACCGGGTTTCCGTGCTCTAGCCGGCTTCAGTTTCCACTTCTTCACGATTTCGCGCAACGGATCCTGCAGGCCTGGATTATCACACCCATGTGGCCAGACTTCCCGCATATTGCCATCGCTATACGTCGAAGAGTAGACGGTGGCTCAAATTGTTGCGTATTTGTCGGAATGAGACTGCCGCTAGCGGCTACGATCCAGTCACCGAGCAGTGCCAAGGTTCATTGGCAGAGCTTCCTTGAGTCGAAGGAGAAAAAGAATTGCGCCCCACGACAGCGATTGGAAGAGGCGTACTTAGAGCGGTGATTGCGTTCTACACGGCTGGTGTTTGTGTTGGGCAAAGGCAAGGAGAAGGAAACGCCCACAGCATTTCGCTGCGAATTGAACGAAGCTTTGCCGCCCCGCCTGACAAAGTGTTCGGCCTGTGGGCGGACCCGCAAGCTGTAGCTCAGTGGTTCCTGCCCCCCGAAAACGCCCATTGGAAAGAGCCTCCGACGTTTGAAGCCCATAGTGGGGGCCGCTTCCGTTTACGGGTTGTCGCTCACGATGAACACTACGATTTGCACGGAACTTTTCGCGAAGTACTTCCGCCTGAAAAGCTGATCCTTAACTGGGGGTGGGACAAGGACAGCCCGCTCTCGGGCTCGCCCGGCGACACGGAGGTCACCGTCGAGTTTATCGCCCACGAGACAAGAACGGACATGGTCCTAACTCAGACAGGTTTTCGAAACGAAGAATCGCGCGGGCAATATGAGCGCGGATGGTACCGCTGCTTCCGCCAGATGGACAAGCTGATCGATTTTGTGTCGCCGGCGGCCCTGACTCGATGGAAGGATTTCATCCGCGTTTCGTCGCCAATCGTTGCCCTCGAGCACGCCACAATGGTCGACGGAACGGGAGCGCCGACCAAGCAAGATCAAACCATTGTCTTTTCGGAAGGTCGCATAACCGCGCTCGGACCATCCGGCTCGGTCAGAGTGCCCGCCAATGCGACGCGGCTGGATCTGACGGGATGCACAGCTCTTCCGGGACTCGTCGACATGCATGGGCACCTCTTTTATGTGAGTAATTTGTTCAATACGAATGACCTGCTGGCTCATGTTATGCCGTTCAGTTTTCCGCGGCTGTATCTCGCAAATGGTGTCACCACTATTCGCACTGCTGGCACGTTTGAGCCGTATGCCGACCTCAACATCAAGAAGGCCGTTGACGCTGGTACTTTGATCGGCCCGAAGATGCACGTAACTGGCCCGTACCTCACCGGGGAAGGCTATCCGTTAGTTCAACTGTATGCACTGAGCGGGCCGGAAGATGCACGCCGCGCGGTCGAGTATTGGGCGAGAGAAGGGGCAACGTCATTCAAGCTTTACACCGATCTGAAGCGGGCTGTGGCCAAAGCGGCGATTGACGAAGCGCATCGCTGGGGACTGCCCATAACAGGACATCTTGGCTCGATTGGATTTAGCGAGGCTGCGGAACTCGGAATAGACACGTGGAGCATGGGTTGTGGGTGGATACGGAATTTGCGCCTGACAAGAAACCAGACTTGGCTCCTACCGAATACGACGCGACAGCTGTCGACATGAACATTAACGGAGAGGCCGTTCAGTCGATGATCAAAAAGCTAGTCGACCATCACGTCGCGGTTACGTCGACAATCGCGGTGTGGGAGCAGTTTGCTTTGCATCCCGCAGCGAGTGAGCGCGTTCTGGCCGCTTTGAGCGAGAGTGAAAGAAAACTATCCGCGGATAGCCGTTTGATCGAATTGAAGAAAATGACGGACGGCACTCCGCACGAAAAACAAGAGCATGAACGATTCGTGCGGATGCTGAAGAAGGAGAAGGAGTTTCAACAGGCATTTGTGCGCGCAGGCGGTCGGTTACTGGCTGGGTCGGATGCCGTCATTGATGTATTCATCGCAGGTTTCGGCGACCAACGGGAAGTGGAAATGCTGGTGGAGGGGGGATTCACGGCGGAACAGGCCATTCAAATCGCCACTTTGAACGGTGCGGAGTTCCTGAAAGACTCGAAGCGCATCGGTTCGTTGGCTCTTGGAAAACAGGCAGACATCATGATTGTAAAAGGTGATCCCTCAAAAAATATTCGCGATATTGAGAACGTAGAAATCGTTTTCAAGGATGGTATCGGATTTGACTCGAAGAAGCTGATCGAATCGGTAAGAGGCCAAGTCGGGATTCATTGAAGTTATGCCCTGAAAGACTAGGAGTTTAAGACCCAGGATTTGAAGCTCTTCGGGCGGACCTCGAATCACTTCTCAGCTGCATAAAAGAGATCGAAGAACGACATTTCTGTCTCTTCGCATGCAAAACGCTAGGTAGTGGTGTCTCTGTGAGGGGCACCGGGGAATTCTTCAGGAGGATGACGTGCGCATCTTGTTTTGCGGTGACTGCTTTCCCGCTTCTCATTCACTCTTGAGAGAACGGCTACGAGCCGGCGAAGATGAGATTAGCGTATGTAATGAGTCGAACCTCCGTCAGGAGCTAGCTAACGCCGATGTGGTGATCCCGATGATGACAACTCTGGATAAGGATTTGATGGCAGCCGGGAAGTTTCGCCTGGTTCAACAATGGGGTTCAGGCCTTGAGGGCGTGGATCTCAACGCCGCACGTGTACGAGGCATCTGGGTAGCTAACGTGCCGGCTTCTGGTAATAACGCTGATTCGGTCGCAGAGCATTTGTTGCTTCTCACGCTTGCGCTCCTGCGTCGGCTACCTGCGGCGCAAGCAAACGTTCGCCAAGGCGCTCTCGGTGCGCCACTTGGCCGTATGCTCGCGGGGCGGACGGTGTGTCTGTACGGTCTCGGCGCTACGGCACGCGCGTTAGCACCCCGCCTTCGTTCGATGGACGTTCGGCTTATTGGAATTACGCGGGATCCGGTTGCGCCAAAAACTGCTGCATTTGCACTCGACGAGTGTTTTAGTACGAACGAACGCCACAAAGCGTTGTCGAAAACCGACGTGCTCGTGCTTTGTGTTCGGCTTGTACATGAAACACACGGGTTGGTTGATGCGAGCACGCTCGGGGCTCTGCCTCATGGTGCGCTGCTCGTAAATGCCGCACGCGGCGGACTCATCGAGTATCGTGCACTTTACGATGTTCTTTCGAGCGGCCATTTAGGCGGAGCCGGACTCGATGTGTATTGGACAGAGCCATTTCCTCCCAACGATCCGCTACTGAAGCTCCCGAACGTCATTGCCACTCCGCACGTAGCTGGAGTCACAGACTGTTCCTACGCGGACATCGCCGATGTTGTAGCATCCAACATTGAGCGGCTTCGCCAAGCTGAGCCACCACTACACCGCGCCGCATAGACAAACGAGCTTCCGCTCGCACTCTCTCCATGCTTGACGCGTTTCCAATTTGTCAGTGAGGGACCGTAATTTCCTTATTAAGCTGTTGGCGATAGTGGCGCGGTGTGACCCCAAGCAGGCGAATGAAGCCGCGCCGCATTACTTCCACGCTTCCGAATCCGGTAGCTAGAGCGATCTGTTTGAGGCCGCGGTCTGTGCGTTCCAGCTGGCGGCGCGCAGTTTCGACGCGCACGTGCATCACGTATTGGGAGGGAGTTCTGCCAACCTCCCTTGTAAAGACCCGTTCGAAGTTCCGAACGCTCATTGAGGCCTGTTCAGCAAGGACTTGGACGGAGAGGTGCTGACTGACGTGCTCGCAAATCCATGCCTGAAGCTGCTGAATGGACTTCATTTCTGACGCCTGAGAGGTCAATGAGACGCTCAACTGTTTTTGGCCGCTGGGGCGTCGGAGATACAAAACCAGTTCCCGGGCAGCCTCATGGGCGACTGCGCTACTGCAGTCTTCTTCGACCCAAGCTAGCGCCAGATCAATTCCTGCCGAGATGCCTGCCGACGTATAGATGTTGCCGTCCCGAACCCAGAGAGGATCTGATTGGACCTTGAGTTTCGGATAGCGCTTTTCGAGTTCGCGGCCGAACTTCCAATGCGCGGTGGCTTTCTTTCCATCCAGCAAGCCGGCTTCTGCTAGCAGGAAGGCGCCGACGCAAACAGCGCCTATGCGCCGGACGGCTCTTGCTGCCTTCCGAAGCCAGGCGAAAAGAGCTTCGTCCCGCGTCGTTCGCGAGGCGAGTCCACAAACAAGCAAAACGGAATCAAACTTTCCGCGAACCTTTCCGAAGTGGCCCTGGGCGAGAAATGTGATTGCCCCACCTTCTCCTTGCATCTTCAAGGCTTTGGCATTGGTGACAACTTCGATCGAATAGATACTTTGACCGGTGAGCCGGTTCGCGGAGGTGAAGACCTGCAGGGGCCCGATGAGATCAAGTTCGTCCACTGGTGGAACCACAATAACAATGACGCGACTGTGTTTGTATGCCGCAGCACGGTCGGATGAACTCTTACTCATGGTCTCGCCATCCTCGGAGACAAATATGCAATGGGATTTGCTTGTATGGCAATTCAAAACGTGGGTTTTGGCCAAAAACGTTTGATACTTGGCACATTATCACGGACAAAATGCCCGGCGGGAGACTGAGCAACAACGCACAACTGTCGGTCGGATGCGTGTTCGCTCAGAGATGAAGAGATCGATGGTCTAGCTATCCGAAGATTGACCTGGCGAAGGCGGCGGCCGCGTAGAGGCTCTTGCGATCACGGTCGAAGTTAGGATCATAGGAGCCGATGCCAAGGCCGGTAATTTTCACTTGTCTCCGGATGAGTTGGGCAGCCTTTAAGAGGAGTTCGATTGAAGCTCCACCGGGAGTTGCCCATTGGTTGGCAGTGGCTTCGGTTGGATCCAGCACATCCAAGTCAAGATGAACATAGATGCCGGCTACTTCTCTCGCCATGACTTCGATTCTCCGTTGCAGCCCTGCGAGGCCCGAACTCCTCTGAACGTTCGTTCGGTTGAGAAGCTCGATCTCAGCCGACTCGACATCGCGTGAGCCAAATAAGAGTATGCGTTCCCCTGCCACTGGTAAAAAATTCGGAATACGGCGTGCCACTTTCTTCCAGCATGCACCGGTCAAGATCGCGATCCCCATCCCGTCGAGAAAACCCGATTCGGTCGTCTCCGGAGTCGTGGACTCGCCGTGTGCGTCAAACCAAACGACGCCTGTAGTTGCACACCCGCAGCCCGCTATCGCTCCGACTGCCATGTTGCAGTTCCCTGATAGAACCAAAGGAAAAGCGTCGGACTTTAGTGCCTCCGCGACGCGACTTGCGACCGACGAGCAAAGGGAGAAAGTAGTCGAGATTTCTCCGATGGGGCTATCGGCCATCTCAATTTCTTCGATCGCCACTCCATGTCCTAGCTCGGACAAAATGGGAGTTAACGATTCGATTAGTCCCGCAGGACCTAGTCCCATGCGTGTCCGATGGAGACCCGAGTCATAGGGAACCAAAAGTGCGCGAATATTCATTTGCGACGCTATGGCCATCCTAACCGAATGTCTATATGCCGCGCGCAGCTGATAAAGTTAGCAGCCTGACCGACTCTGGAGGCTCGCCTGGAAGTCAACTTCTTGGCGGATTAAAACTGTCATGGTCTCCCTGGAGCAATGTGCCAGATTTCAGTTTCATCGCATCCTTAAGACAACTCGTCCGTTACAGTAACGAAAATTCTAGTGCCACTCTTCGAAAAAGCACATCCAATTGCCGTTTGATGATAAGAAAAATGATCGATCATGTTCGGTCAATTCGTGGACGATTTCAGCCAAACTGTGTGTAGCTTTAGGATCGTGCTCTCGACTACGGGTGATACCGTCATTCTCGCTGGTCGCCGTGATACGCGACTCGATGGGTGATAACACTCATAGACGCGGAAAAGGCGAATGAAAAGCGCAAAGTTGTGATAAGGCCTGATATCAAGAATCAACGCTACTGATTCTGGAAGTTCGCACCGCTTCAGGCGTAGAGTGTTTCCTAGTGACTGCCCCCCTGATATTTTTCATAGCAGTTTTGAGAGCTGACTGGCGACGAAAGGGTGAAGATGGACCCGGCGAAAGTGAGTTACGTATTCCATTACTATGGCGGCCTAATGACTGAGTGTGAATGGAAGGCATATAACCACCTTATGGGGACGGCGAAAGCTGCTCACGGACGTACCGACGTGGACGCGCAAGTGGAAGTGAGGGCCTGCACCCAGCTGGAATTGCAGCATCTTCGGAAGCTGTTGTCGGATGATCCGCGTGTTCTGCTTTTAGCACGCGACGGATTCTCAGCTTTTGTCGTTCGCACTGCACGGAGAATCCTGGAAGACCATGCAGATCAGATTGTGTTCAACTGCTGTCCTCGATGTGGCGGAGTGGCCCGGACACCCACAGCTCGACAATGCCGCCACTGTGGGCACGACTGGCACTGAATGGAATCGGTGCAATCTGCAATCACTCAGTAAGCAGCGGATCAGTGAGTGACAAGGCCTGATAGCGTGATTTGACCGTCCGTCCGGCCGTACTACTGAGCCACTGCCCGAGCGTCTTCCAAACGAATTGCTCTGCTGGCTCCTGGCCCAACAGGCATGGATTCGATGTCCATGACTCCCTGTTTGTTGAACGTAACCGCTGCAAAAGGTACCTGTTGTCCTTGACCTTTGCCTTGTTGATCGAACCGGAGTAGCGTAAATGCGAACGGATAACCCCTGTGGCCAAGAAGGCCCATTTCAACATCATCTCCACTGGCCCGGTCAGCCGCGTCCGCGATAATGAACACGGACCGCGTTCCATTCTGCGATGTTGAACGCACCAGCCTAATGGCGTAGGACTTTCCGCGTATGACGTAGCGTCCTTTTTCAAGCTTTCGAAGGTCACGCTCAACGTCGTCCTTGCCTCCTTTGCCGTAGGTCTTTGCAAGTTCTTGGACGTCTTGATCGGTTGATAATTCTTCGATTTCGAATCTCAGTCTTTCACCGCCCCGGAGCCTCGCTTCAAAAGTTTCGATAATCGGCTTGTTCGCCAATCCTTGGTCTTTAGCGAGAAGGCGACCCAACAATACGTGGCTTTCAGCGAGATTACGATCCGCGTTCACTGCGGCCTGCGCTTGTGTCCGCGCTTCGTCTAACCGCTGGGCGGCTACGAACGCCAGAGCATAGTTATAAAGATAGGGCCCATAGTCCGGACGAAGATGCGTTGCTTTTTGGAAGCTATAGAGAGCCATAGAGGTTTCATTCTTACTCGCCAGGACCCGCCCCATCAGGTCGTAAGCAGCCGCGTTGTACGGATCAATGCTTAGTGCGCGTTTCAACGCTGTTTCGGCACGTTCCATCTGCGCTTCGCGGACCAAGAGAGTAGCAAGGTTCAGGTCGCCCTCCGGCAAATCTGGATCTAGCGCAAGCGCTTTCTGAAGTTCCTCGATTGCGAGATCGGTTTGCCCAAGGTCGGCGTCGAGCATCGCGTATTGATTCCACGTGCTACCGTCGAGAGGTGCCAAGTCTATCGCCCGCTTCAATATCTGCTCGCTTCGTGTGACATCACCCGATGTTTTCAAACTAGCGGCAAGGGCGCGTAATGCTGTCACAGATTTTGGATTGGTCCGAACCGCCTGTTCAAAGGTTCCAACGGCAGCTTTCGAATCCCCGGTGTTTTTCCAGGCATCCCCCAGTGCGATGTAAAACTCCTCCTCGCGAGGGGGATGTCGGTTCACTTCTTGGGCCAGGTCGGCGACTCCTTTCTTCAGATTGTTCTGACGAGCCACTTGTGCTAGAGCAACGTATAGGCTGTTTTCGTTCGTTTTCGGCAGGGGCGACGGATAATACGGGACCACTTCTCCGTGGTATTCCTCTGCATCAGTCGAATGACGTTCCTGAAGCTCTGCCTGAAGATCACGCATTGGGACCTTGCGCTGAATGAAATGGTCCGTGATCACTGCGTGAACTACATCCTCAGTTCTCCTTTTTGGCATGTGGCACGAAACGCAGTCATCTGCATGCGGGTGCTTGCCCTGGGCAACCAGGTCGCTAATGCCGGGTTCATGACAATGACGGCATTGTCCGGAATAGTAACTTGTCGCCTCCTCGCCCGCGGGAAGTTTACGATGTGGATCATGGCAGGACAGGCATGTCAGTGCTCCCTTGCTCTCCAGAAAGCAACGAGATTTTCGGAGTCGATATGCAACACTCACGAATTGAAACTTGTCATCGTATCCGGTGTTCGGCGCATGATCGAAGTACAGGGCATAGTCTTCAATGGGCTGCCCTGGGATGTAGGAAAATATCCCGCGATTAAATCGTCTCACTATAGCTGGGAACTGACCGGTCGTCGGCTCCAGGTGGCATTGCATGCAGAGTTCCATCTGGAGCTTTGAACTTAGCCGTGCCGGATTCACAATTCTGCTACTGATGTCCGAAGATTCAGCGCCTGCCTGGGCTGCTCGAATATGTTGGCCACCCGGACCATGACATCGTTGACAATCAATCCCCTCAGGAAGGTCCCCAGTAAAGGCGGCGCCCGAAACATCGCTTCCGGAGGGCACTTGAGGATATGCATCGTGACAAAATACGCATGCATATGAAACCAATCGCCGGGTGTCCGGATGACCGGAATCGAATCCTGGACTCATGCCCCAATATCCACCCCGTTCCGTATACCAACCCAGAGGAAGTTCGATCAACGTTCCTCGTGTGGTACGGTGCAGGTACGCCCTCGAGTGGTCGCCTGCACCTATCACGTAGTCAATTTTCGTCTCTTCGACATTCGTCTCGTTTCCGTCGAAGCCGATTTGCCACCGTCTCTGGTAATACGCCTGGTCGCGAAAAATCATCGAGAAGTGCGTGTCAGACAAGGAGTGATAGAACTGGGTGTTCCCTTTATAGTCTTCGATTGTGTTCGCGGGAGCGGGCTTAAACAGGGATTTGGCCATTCCCGTCTGCCGATAGTTTTCATAGATTTGACGATGGCAAAACGCGCAAAGCCGGGAGTCAATGTATTCATTTACTGGGGCACTCTTAGGTGGGGTGACGCCTGCCACTGGCACCCGGGTTTTTCCCCAGGTACCCACAATGAGTCCAGCCACGCAGCAAATGAGCCCAATCACGCAGCCGAGGCTGAACCAGCGCTGAGACTTCATATCGGCTCCTTGCACTATTTGCCGAAGGCCAGAAGCAGTTCAGCAAACTCAGAGTCGATCTGCATCAACTCGCCAGGGGCCGGGATGTCGGTTGGTTTCGAGCCCTTCACGTCCTAATTGTCGCTCTAGCGCACGCGGAAAGCGAGTCTGCCATTTGCGATTGGCGAGAAATCCCCATATCGCTCATTGAGGGGTGATTCGCCGGATTGCGTCCATCAATCATTTCTCGTACCGCGCTGGTGGCCTACCTTTTCATAGTCTTTTTGAACTCGTGCAAAGCCGGTCTGAACTCTTCCCAAGTTTTCAGATTGCGAACTAACATGACCTCCCCTTGTCTCTCGATTGGGCTTAAGCCCAATCCGGTTCGGCCGCGGTCCTCAATGAGTGATATGGAATTTATCGCCAATCATTGAGCCAACGATCCGATGTGCCACGCCGCAGACGCCTATACACCGTTGAGGACTAGAATCGTGCCGACGCTGCAGAGTGCCCATGTCCACACGGGTGTGGTTCGCGGGATTGCAAACATCGCAACCAAAAGAGCCGATCAGGCTCATGCATGAATTTTTCGATATCCCAGGTGCGCGCGCGAAGATCAGTCGAAAGGAGAAATTGATCATGTTTGCCTTCCGCGGTTGCCTTCTGGGCCCAGAAGAGAGATGCAGAGCGCTATGAGCAGAATGCGTATCCGAAAGTGGCCGAGATGCTGAAACCCTATCTCGCCACTCCGACCACGTTGAAGCACTATGCGGTTGAAACCTCCACTGGCTCGACCTTCATGAAGGCCTTCGCTGCGTAGATGTTCTGCAGCAATCGTCCACAGCCGGGAGCGAAAGTTCCCGGCTTTTCAGTTTTGGACTGGGGACTATGGCACTGCATTCGAATACTACTGAGGTGTCCACCGCGGCATGCCCGTCAGCAGACCGCTGTGGATGCAGATCTGATATGCGAGCAGCAGCCCAAATCCCAAGCTAAGCACACCAGAAGCTAAGGTCAGCCTCCGGAAAAACAGCTGACTTCGGCCGAACAGCCGCAAAGTTGATGCGAGACTCACGGTAATCACCATCATTCCGGCGATGGTGCCAATACCAAAAACCAGCAAGTAGGCGATCGCCCATCGGGAATTGCCGATGGTAGCAAGCACAAGCAATGCCACAGCAGCGGAACCGGCCAGTCCGTGCACCGTACCGATCGCCAGTGGACGAAGGTGCTGATAGAGATTGCTTCCCCCGAATGCGCGGTCCATCCAACTGACCGGCGTGTTTTGGGGATGCAAATGCACCTCAGGTGAGTGTCCATGCGTGTGCGAGTGAATGTAGTCGCCGTGGCTGTGCGCATGCGAATGTACCAACCCACCCTGTGCATCGACCTCGGAAGGCATCGAACGCAGAAAACTTCTCACGTTGGCAATCCCGAGGATCATTAGCATCAGCCCAACCGATAGTTCCATGCTGAGCCCAACCCGCGGCGGAATCACCAGATCGAAAACAATAATCAGCGTGCCCACGAGAAAAATCGTGAGCGTGTGGCCGATGCCCCAGAACGTACCTACCAGCGCGGCCCGCCTCACATTCGCCTGCCGGCTCACGATCGTGCTGACCGCAATTACATGGTCGGGATCGGTGGCATGACGCATCCCGAGAAAGAAGCCAAGCGCAACAACAGACAAGAAGCTGACCATAAGATTCAGAACAAGGACGAACATCGCCGATCTGCTGCGCCATAAGGGCATTCTTGCTAAACAGCCCGTCAGCAGCCGGCACTCGCCGGATTTTGTAACCCGTTTCACCGAATTGTAAACTGCCTAGGCGCAGCCTACACAAAGCGGGAAAAAATCTGCCAATCAGTTTGTTGCGGTTTTCAAGCTACTGCAGCTTTGCATACTCGGCCTTCGCCTGCTTCAGGATGGGGATTTCGGGATCGGCATCTTTCCACAAAGTGAAAAAATCCTGATAGGCCGCCTGCGACCTCGCGGTGTCGCCGTCGATGGCATACGCGCGGCCTAGTTGAAGATGCGCAAGTGCCCCAAGCACATCGTTTGCTACTACAGTGCGATGATCAATGATGTTTTTGAATTCCGCTGCCGCCTGTTTTCCGTCTCGCGCCTTCAGATAGGCCTCTCCTCGCACGTATACCAAAGGCAGACTGTATGGTCCGAACCCGTAACCCGAGGATGGCTTCAGTACTTCTAAAGCCTGTTGAGTTCGCCCTCGATTCATTTCGATGGCGGCGCGGACGGGAGGCATCAAATACTCGTTGACGAGTTCATTTAACGGCTCTTTCTTTCGAATGTCCCTTGTAATTGCTTCAGCTCGATTGCTTTCTCCCGCGCGTGCCAGCGTCATGGCCGCAAGGCTTTGTAGGGTGGTATTTGACCCCATGCCCAGGGCTGATGCGACCTCGTTTTTGGCGGGGGCGTATTCTCCCACTTCGGCCTTGCGGAGCGCAGAATTCAGCAGCCAATATGCGGCCGTCTCATGAAGCCCGTTTTTCTGAGCAGAGTTGAAGGCAGATTGCGACAGGCTCTGTGCCCGAGCAAAGTGGCCTACATAAGCCTCAGAATCAGACTGCATCGACAGCAACTGGTCCTCGCCTCCCGGCTTCCCGGTTGCCCACGCCACTTGTCGTTGCATTTCGCTTGCATCTCCTTCGAGAAAGGCCGCCATGTAACGGGAGATGTGGATTTCCGGCACTTCCAGCTTGCGAGCTATTGCGCGCTCATACACCTCTTTGGATTCGGAGAGTTTGCCGGCACCCCGATATGCGTCGCCCAGAAAGCCGTAGGAGAACCCCGCGTCCGGATCCAGACGCAAGGAATTGGTCAGGAATTGAATCGCCTTCTCGAATTCCCCGGTGTAAAAGTAGTTCGCGCCCAGGTTCGCCTGCGGAATAAAGTTCCTTGGATAAGCGCGCGCCCATTCTTCATATACCTCATTCGCCTTGTTGATTTCTTCTGTCACGAGGCTGTAGTAGAGACCGGAAATCGAATATCTCTCGTTTTCGCTGGCCCGCTCGCGCAATTCAAACCCTTTGCGAAGGTTCTCGGTCGCCAGCGAAAGCTCGCCGACGTTGTTATATGTGACTCCTAGCGTTGTGTGAGCGATGGCGAAATTCGGATCAAGCTCGATAGCACGCTTCAGAAACGGAATGGGCGCGGTTCCTCCCTTCTCAAGCAGAGCGTCGGTAGCCTGGCTGTAAGCCTGGAGTGCCGGAAGTGAGGATGTAGTTACTTGATCTAATGGAGCGTTGTACCTCTGCAGTGATACGAGAGATTCCCCGAGCCTGCGGCGGATTTCAGAGCTTGCGTTTCCCAGGGATCCGAGCACGTGATCCTTGTCTCTAGCTTGAGCGTTGGTGCTGGCCAGAACTTCGCCGGTGGCACAGTTAACTGCCTTCACGGTCAGAAGGTACTGACTGCCGATCTGTGCGATTGCACCGTTAAGGACCGCTGCACTCCCCCGTCGTTGACAAATCTCTCGCGCAACTGCAGAGGTGAGCTTTGTGTCGCTCTTCCTCATTAGCCCCAATGTCTGCTGGATTTGCTCATCCGTAACAAGACTCAGGAAAGGCGACTGTTCAAGTTCCACCGAGAGGCCCTGTCGGAGCGTGCCGTCGAATACAGGATCGCCCGTCGTGTTATCAAATTCAGAGAGAACGATGGTGTCCCTATCGGTGAGCTTCGGCGTGTGATGAAAATAGAAAAAGCCGCATATCGTAAGCAGCACCAGGACTGCCACGGCTGGAAGGGCCACCTTCCGAGGAAATGCAACGCGAGAAGTTGCGGTACTTGTTATCGACTTCTCGGCTGAGTCAGTGTCCCGCTTCAGACGCCTCAGGTCGGTACGAATTTCAGAAGCGTGCTGGTAGCGCAGGTTGCGGTCTTTCTCCAGGCATTTGTTGATGACCTCTTCCAGCTTGACCGGTACATCTGGATTTAACCGCACGGCAGGCGTAGGCTTGCCTTCCAGAATGGCACTGTAGATCGCGCCCGCACTCTTTCCACGGAACGGCAATGCGCCCGTGGCCATTTCATAAAAAACCACGCCCAGAGAGAACAAGTCTGAACGCACGTCAAGTTCGCTGCCGCGGACTTGCTCGGGAGACATATAGGCGACGGTCCCCATTGCCACGCTTGGGCTAGTCGATTGTTCTGTTGTTACTGTAGGTAGGCTCGCTGTCTCGCCATCTACCACCTTGCGGAGATCTGCCGTCATCTTCGCCAAACCAAAATCCAGGACTTTCGCTACTCCCCGCTTTGTGACAAAGATGTTCGCAGGTTTGATGTCGCGATGAATGATTCCCTTGGCGTGAGCTGCATCGACTGCATCAGTGATTTCTATTGACAGCTCAAGAATCTTCTCGGTTGCCAACGGACGCCCGGCGATCATGCTCATCAAGGTCATGCCTTCGAGAAATTCCATCGCGATGAACGACTTCCCTCCATGATTCCCGATTTCATAGATGGTGCAGATGTTGGGGTGATTGAGAGCCGATGCGGCCCTGGCTTCGCGCCGAAACCGCTCCAACGCTTGCGCGTCACTCGACAGGGCGTCTGGTAGGAACTTCAGGGCGACGAATCGACCGAGTTCGGTGTCCTCGGCCTTATAGACAACACCCATCCCCCCGCCGCCAAGTTTCTCAACAATGCGGTAGCGCGAGACTGTTTGGCCGATCATATTGGGGTGAAATCTTAGGTTGAACGATAGGGCAAGTCAATGAAGTCCGATGAAGCTAGCGGATGAACACAATTCAGTAGCGCAAAATTCCGATTCGCGTGCACGGGGAGAAACAGACCGCCTTAATTGAGCGTTCTTGTAGAAATCGGGAGAACTGATACTGCGAAACCTTCCCGACGACCCACAGCGTGAACCTTCGCATTTCTACCGTTTGGACCGAGATGCGTGTGATCTAAATCACAGCGCCTGGTGCACGCAACCACAGACCGACATTGCCAGATTCTGGACAATCGGTTCCGAAAGGCAACTATGACTTGGCCGCCGTTTCCGAAACGCTTGCAGTCGGCACTGAAGGCACTCGGCTGCCTTGCGGAAAACGACGGAGCTATGCTCTCGCAGGAAATCGCCAAGCAAATCGGCGTGCCGGATGCGGAAACGGCCAAGGTCCTGCAGTTGCTGGTGTGGGGCGGATTCGTCACCTCCCGGCGCGGGAGCAAAGGCGGGTTTCATCTGGCGATCAACCCAGATCGCATCACGATGGGCGAAGTCATTGATTTTTTCATGACCAGGCATCCGGCAGAGCCTGAGGGCGATGCGCCAGTCCTTCGCGTTCTGCGGGAGTGTATCGCCCCCGCTGAAAAAAAGTTTGGGAAGTTATCTCTGGCCAGCTTCAGCAAGACACGAAGCGGAAAACCCCTGAGCCGGGCAACTGAAATGAACTCACAGATGCCATCTCGAGGTCGGGTACAGCAACAGAAGGATCGTCCCTAGGTCACGAAAAGGAGAAGACGTATGCGTCCGAAATCAGCTCAGTCATTCTTGTTTATTCATTTCTTAGCCATCACTTGCTTAGTACTTTGGACGCCAAGTGCCCACGCGGTGCCCAGCTTTGCCCGTCAGACCGGCCTGCCGTGCAGCGGTTGCCATTACAATCCGCCGGAACTGAATGCGGCGGGGCGAAATTTCAAGCTGCTGGGGTATGTTGACAAGAAGAAAGAAGGAAACATCACCGCCGACGCAGACAAGAAGCATGCCGGCCTTGATCTGCTGAGCACGTTGCCCCTGGGCGCATGGCTCGAAACCTCATTCACCAGCACGAAAGCTCAACAACCCGGTACTCAGAACGGCAACTTTGAGTTTCCCCAGGACATCTCGCTCTTTCTTTCCGGCGCATGGACCACGCACGTGGGAAGTTTCCTGCAGATTACCTATGACACCCAGGGCGACCACTTCAGCATGGACAACACCGATATCCGCTATGCTCGCCAGCGAAAGTTGGGAGGCAAGAATTGGGTTTACGGACTGACGCTGAATAACAACCCAACCGTCGAAGATCTGTGGAACACAACCCCGGCATGGGGCTTCCCGTTCATCGAAAGTGATGTAGCTCCCGCGCCGGGCGCCGCGCCCATGATTCAAGGGACATTGGGCCAGGACGTGGCGGGAATTGGCGGCTACTCAATGTGGAACGACCACTTGTACTTTGCAGGAACGCTCTATCGTTCGGCTCACATTGCCAGCGTGCAGCCCCCCGACGGGGTCGGCTTCGACTTCAACATACGCGGGGTGGCACCATACTGGCGCGCTGCCTGGCAGCAAAACGGGGTGAAAAACAACTTCGAAGTCGGCGCTTACGGAATGCACGTGAAGTCAAGCCCGCAGTCCATTACCGGGCTTGAAGACGGCTTTACCGACTGGGCGGCTGATTTTCAGTACGACCGGATCATCGGCAAAGATGTTTTTTCCTGGCGCGGCACGTATATACGCGAGAACTCGTCCTTGTTGGCGACCTTCGCGCTCGCTGGCGCCGACCAGGTCCATCATCATTTAAATGTCGTGAACACCAATGCGGAATACCACTTCGGGAACAAATATTCGGCTGCCGCCGGCTGGTTTGAGACGACCGGGACTGCCGACCCGCTGCGGTTTCCTCAAAGCGCGATCAGCGGCAGTGCGAACGGAGATCCCCGGAGCGCCGGCTACACGTTGAATTTCTCGTTCTGGCCAGCCCAGAATCTTGATCTGGCTGTTCAGTACACGGGCTACACGCGCTTCAATGGCGGGGCGACCAATTACGACGCCGAGGGTCGCAATGCAAACGGCAACAATACCGTTTATCTGCTGGCGCGTTTCGTGTTCTAGTCGAGAGGTGACATCGTGAGACATTACTTTACAAAAATCGCTCTCTTGATTGCGCCTCTGGCATTCTTAACTCTCGCCTCAGGACAAGACATAACTCCTGTCCGGGGCGAGAGCTGGCTCAAACATATTCATCGTCGATTTGACCAGACGAGTATGGGCAAGTCCTCGGGAGTTTACGGTCCAAGAGCTCCAATGCCCAATGAATGGCCGCCGAGTTCATCCCCTGTCAGCCAAGGAAATGGCAGTTCACAGAACAAAACACTTTCCGGGGTGGACTTATATCGCTTCAAGTGCCAGGCCTGTCACGGAGTGCTCGGCGTCGGTGCGCCACCCGAGATTCATTCCGTCATCGATCCCATGCGTGCAACATCTGCCAGGCTGTACGTTGACCGCATGAAGCAGGTGGGCATGGACGTGGACTTGAAGGACGCGACCCCTTTGGCCAAGCAAGCCCGTCAGGCGATCATGGATCGCTTGCATAAAGGCGGGACTGACATGCCGCCTCCCGATCCCCAGCTCACGGATCAGGAGGCGCGTTCACTCCTGGCTTACCTGCGGCAACTCGCCGGAATCCCCGGCGCTGAGAAACAGCAGGTTCGCATCAACGTACCGCCGCTTCGGATCGGCGAGCACGTTGTGAAGAACACCTGCCACATCTGCCATGATGCGTCCGGTCCCAATCCAACTCCTGGCGAAATCTTAAACGGACAGATTCCACCCCTCAGTACTCTTACATCGCGGCTGACTTTGAATGACTTTCTGACCAAAGTGATCTCAGGCCGGCCGGTTCTGGAGGGTCCACTTGCGCTACCCATGCGAGGACACATGCCGGTTTTCACTTACCTGAACCGGGATGAGGCCTCAGATGTTTATTTGTATCTCTCGGCCTACCCGCCGCAGCAATAACGGCAGAACCTGCCCTTATAAAGGAGGCAATCAATGATGAAAAGTTCACTCGTGCTGATGGTTACATTGCTCATATCGCTTCATGCCAACGCGCAAAAAGTGAGTGGAGTCGTGAAAGGTAGCGGCCCGTCCGCAGTCGTCCTGGAGCCGGTGCCTGCCAAAACCTTTCCGCCTGCCAGTCAGGCAGTTACCATCGACCAGCGAGGGCTGAAGTTTTCTCCCGCGCTGCTGGTTGTCCAGCAGGGAACAACCGTCGAATTCAAGAATAGCGATACCGTTTCTCACAACATCTTTTGGCCAAACGTTTCCGGGAACAAGAAACTCGGGCACAACTTGGGAACGGCTCCCAGTGGTCAATCACAAAAATTCAAGTTCGATACTCCCGGGAGCGTTCCAATCCTCTGCAATATTCATCCCGAGATGTCGGGCAATCTCGTGGTGAGCCCGTCGCCGTACTTCGCGCAGACGGATGCAACCGGGGCTTATTCCATCAACAATGTTCCAGAAGGTGCATACAAGGCTACCGTGTGGCATAACGGAAAACCTGCAGTGTCGAATGTGACGGTGAAAGGGGATACCAAGCTCGATTTTTAAGGTGACACATCGCAATGGTCGGATTATGGGCTTGCGCCCACAATTGGTGCTAGCCGGGGGCTGCAATGGTGGAGACAGAGCCATAATGACGGCACTGCTTTGGGGAGTTGCCTGCGACGTGAATCGAATTAGACAACGTTAGGTATCCGACATTTTGGCTTGAATAAACCTCTGCCGCGTGATATTAAGTGCGGCAAGGATTATTCGTACGTGGTCAGGTTCGGTATCGTTCCATTTTGGAACGCGCAATATGTCAATCTGCGCACGTAGGGTCATCTTCGCGTAGCTACTTGCTCAGCCGTGTGATTAGAATCACACACGTCTGTTACCTGACTCATGGGATTCTTTTAGTCCAACCACTAGATTTCAAGGTGTCATAAAGAAAACGCACCAGGGGCCGATCTTTGGGGAGGACGAAATGCGCTTGCCTCGGCTTGCCTGTTTACAATTCAGGTCTGTCTTAACTTTCACGCTGTTCCTGGCCTTCGCGTGCCTGGCTTGGTCCCAAGATGCCGCCAAGTCAGCCTCCGAAAAGGGCAGCAGCGCTGGCACGGGTTCCTCTGACTACGTCGGCAGTGAAGTGTGTGTGACCTGCCACACCGAGCAGCAGAAGAGCTTCGAACACACCACCATGGGCAATGCCATGATGGTTCATCCCAAGACCCCGGAAGAGAAGCTTGGCTGCGAGGCATGTCACGGGCCTGGCAAGGCGCACGTGGATGCGGGAGGCGGCAAGGGGACGATTGCGGTCCGCTTCACCAAAGATTCAAACACCCCGGTCGAAGAAAGAAATGCCGCCTGCCTTTCCTGCCATACCAAAGGCAACCAGATGTTCTGGACGGGAAGCGCGCATGAGTCGCGCGCCATGGCCTGCGTGGATTGTCATCAGGTGCACTACGGAAGCGTTGCTGAGCGATACGCGGAGCAGGCGAATTTGCCCGGCAAAGACCAGCGTTATGGCCAGCCTCTGACGGAACATGTTGGCATAAAGAAGACGCAGCCGGAGCTCTGCCTGCAGTGCCACCAGATGCGAAGAGCGCAGTTGCAGCGGTCCTCGCACATGCCCTATCGCGAGGGCAAGGTGACTTGCACCAGTTGCCATAACCCGCACGGAAGCCCCAATCCGGCACAGCTGATTCAGTCAACCACGAATGAAAACTGTCTGAGCTGCCATACCGAGCGGCGAGGGCCGTTCCTTTGGGAGCATCCGCCGGTGATGGAAAATTGCGCCAACTGCCACGATCCCCATGGCAGCAGCAATCCACAGCTGCTGAAGGTGCGCATGCCGCGGGTTTGCGACTCTTGCCACGTCACCAGCCGCCATCCCACGCAGCCGCAACCGCTGCAATCGATCAAGAACTTCAACCGGGGATGCACGAACTGCCATTCGCAGATACACGGATCGAACCACCCTTCGGGTAATGCATTTCTGCGTTAGCGAGGAGAGCGATGAAAACTATCAGAGCCGTGAATTTGATCTTGCTCCTCATATTTGTAGTGACCCCGCTGACCTTCATTGGTCAGGGCAAAAGCAGTGACAGTCAAGAGAAGAGCAACGCCAGTCAGGAACAGAGCACTAACGACGGCAAGCAGCCCCAAGTTGGAATCGTGGAATTCGGTGCTCGCGGGACCTGGGGCGAGGTGTATGGCCGTCCCGATTTGCCGTTTTCGCCTTCTCTAAAGGGCTCGAAGTATGCGGAGTATAGGGACTTGCGTGACGGTTTCTTCATCCCCCGAGCGCGCCTGAACTGGGACAATGTGGCCTCAAAATACTTCGTAGACTTTCAGGCGGCGAAAGCCATTTATCGCGACCAGAGTTATCTGGCGACTTTCGGGGAGTGGAACCGCTTCAAGATTCAGTTCCGCTATGACGAGATTCCGCATCGCTACTCAGATACAGCGCGGTCGATTTACACGGAAACTCATTCAGGCGTGTTTCAAGTCCCCTTGTTCACGCGCAACGCGCTACAGAGCATTATCACCAGCACGACTCCCAACCTCCTGCCGAGTACGATTCAGAATCAAATCGTGCCGGCGATGTCGTTTTACACGCCTGCAATCGAACGCCGCGCCGGCAGCATGTCGTTTCTTTACGATCTGACTTCCGATTGGGACATTCTGGCTTCATATGCCGGTGAGCATGAATCCGGCCACCGTCCGATCGGCCTCATCTTCAACTCCAGCCCAAGCGCAGCCTTAACTGGCGGGTATGGCGCGGAACTTCCGGAACCGATTGACTACTTCACCCACACGATTAAGGTTCGGACGGAGTACGGACGCCAGCGGTGGGCGTTTCAGGTCGGCTATCTCGGGTCTTTCTTTCAAAACAACATCAAGACACTGGATTTCGAGAATCCCTTTCGAACCACGGATTGCGTCGCCGCAGTTACGCCGGCTGCTTGCACATCCGCCACGCAGGGGCCAGCTTTCGGCGCAATGGACCTTTACCCAGGCAACAGCGCGAACTACATCACCTTCGCGGGATCGCTACCGTTGATGAAGCATCTGCGGTTGCTTGCCAGCATCAACGCGGGATGGCTGCGGCAGAGTGATCCTTTTCTGCCGTACACCAGCAATTCGGTATTGGAAGGGCTGACGTCCCCGCTTCCCGCCGCCAATCTGAATGGCGAGAAGCAGACATTGGCAATGAACTTCACGCTGATTGAGACGATCAACAAGAAGTTCGAAATCAAAGCCGGTTACCGGCACTACGATTACAACAATAATACTCGCATACTGGACTTCACCCCTGTGCAGGGCGACTTCCAGGCGCCGGCGCCATCCCCAAACCCTCCATTTGGCACCGAGGAGAACACGCCATTCGGATATAACCGCAAGAACATCGAGGTCACCGGCAACTGGTACTTCGCAAAGAAGAGCACCGCGAAGATCGGGTACGAAGGCGAAATCATGGACCGGAGCCACCGCGACGTTGAGCATTCGGTGGAAAAAGGGCTGGTAGCTTCAGTCGATACGACGCCGCGCAAAGACCTGACGTTCCGTATTGCGTACCGATACTCAGTGCGTAATCCCGAAAGTTATGACGATGATGAGGCCACGGCAACTGCTGGAGGCATTACCAATGACTCGATCTTCAGCCGCCGCTTTGATGAAGCCGCCCGGCTGCGTCATCGCGGAGATATCGAATTGCAATACAGTCCGACGGACAGGCTGAGTTTCTCCGGCTTCGGAGGGACGACGCAGGATAACTACAATCGCTCAGGTGGGGTGAACAGTTCAAGTCCGTTAAACTTCATCTCCGGCAGATTTTACCCTTATTACCTCTACGGAGTATTGAAGGATCTTTCCTACAACGCCGGATTCGACAGCGATATTTCGCTGACCAACAGCATCACCTTTTTCGCTGAGTACTCCTACGAGCGCTACTACAAAGCGATGGCGTCCAGGTATCGTGTTCCGGGATCGGGTGCGAATCCGACGCCGACCGACTGCAGTGTCTCCAGCCAGGGCTGCGACACCGCCAACAACGATTGGGGTAGCACTTCGCGCGACTGGGTTCACATCGTGTCGTTCGGGTTTGATACACAGATAGGTAAGAAAGCATTTTTTGACACTTACTACTCACTCTCAGCCGCCAAAGGAAACGTGGACAGCTATGCGCTCGGGAACCCGGCGATTACGACTGGGCCTGACAAGTTCCTGTTGTTCGGGACCAATGCTGCGGTGCCGTATCCCGAGACAGTCAGCCGCAACCACGAAGTCGTGGCTACTTTCAGGTACAAACTGCGCCCGAACCTGACTCCCAAGATCGAGTACAGGTATCAGCAATGGGACAATCGCGATTATCAGACGACGGCGATGACTCCGTACATGGGCTGCGTCAGTCCGCTGCCGCCGTCGCCCGCGGTACCCGGATGCAGCAGTGTCGTGCTGGGCACGGCGAGCGCGTACTATCCCTTCTTTGTGGTGGGCGACCCGAGTGCCGCCCGATATCTTTTTATGGGCGTCGATCAGCCGTCGTATCGCGCTCATTACTTAGCGGCAACCCTGGAGTATAGTTTCTAGGCCCCGGGCTTCAGGCATCAGGCTTCAGGAATTGATCGCAAAGCCAGGTAGCTTGGGCGGGTGACAAAGAGGAGGAGAAAAGATGTCGAGCATCAATCTACTTCGCGGGGCCGTGGTCGCGGCGCTCGCACTGACTCTGAGTTTGTGCAGCAAGCCCCTGGCTGCCCAGGATGCGGCAGCCACTTACAAAGCAAAATGCGCGATGTGCCACGGGGCAGACGGCAAGGGAGCAACCGCGGCGGGCAAGAGCATGGGCGCGCATGATTTCGCGTCGGCCGAGGTGCAGAAGATGTCAGACGCCGACCTGGAGCAAGCTGTCACCAAAGGCAAAAATAAGATGCCTGCCTACGCGAGCAAATTGAAACCGGCGGAGATCAAAGAACTCGTAGCCTACGTACGAAAATTAGGCAAAGGATAATCGCTCGGACTGAAGATGAAGAGCGCAGCGGCGCTGGGAATTGCCATCGCAGTAGTCGTGTTTCCCCTGCGCGTTGCCACCCACGCGGCGCAGAAACCCGCCAATCAGGAATGCCTGGCTTGCCACGGCGACTCCGGTCTCACCAAGGAAGTCGCCGGCAAGCCTTTCAGTTTGTATGTTTCCCCTGCGAAATTTAGGGACTCGATTCACGGCAGCATGTTTTCCTGCGTGGACTGTCATGCCGACGTGAAGACCGCGATGCACGAGAGCACGCCGGCAAAGGTCGCCTGCAGCCGCTGTCATGCCGAGGAACAAGCAGCTTACGATCGCAGCTTACATGGCAGAGCTGTCCAGAGTGGAAACAGCGCTGCCGCCACCTGCACCGACTGCCATGGGAGCCCGCATGAACTGCTTCCGGCGAGCGATCCACGTTCGAAAGTGAGTCACGCCAAAATTCCTTCGACCTGTGGTTCCTGCCACGGTCAGAAGTTTGTGATGGAGCCGAGCGGACTCACGGCCCAGCCATTTCTCTCTTATCAGGAGAGCGTACATGGCCGTGCAGTGCAGGCCGGCGTTCAGAAAGCCGCCGTTTGTACGGATTGCCACGGGGCCCACGAGGTCATGGGCGCGAGTGACTCAAAGTCGCCGATTTTCAAGTTCAATGTGCCGGGAACCTGCGGGAAATGCCACGCGGAAGTTCAACAGCAGTTCACAAGCAGCATTCACGGCCAGGCGGTGGCGCGCGGCGATTGGCAGGCGCCGGTCTGCACGGATTGCCATGGGATTCACGCCATTAAGTCGCGGCACGATCCCAATTCATCGGTTTCCGCACTGAACCTTGCCAACTCCACCTGCGCCCGCTGTCACGAAAGCGTCCGCCTGTCGGAAGAATTCGGAATGGAAAACCGCCGCGCGACGACCTACCTGGCCAGTTATCACGGATTGGCTTCACGGCTGGGATCGCAGGTGGTGGCAAATTGTGCCAGCTGCCACGGTGCGCACAATATTCTTCCTTCGAGCGATCCTCGTTCGACGATCAATCATGCGAATTTGATCGTCACCTGCGGCCATTGCCACCCTGGCGTGACCGAACGTTTTGTGGCTGCAAAAGTGCATGTAGACGGCGGATTCGCCAGCGACAAGGGAAGTGTCGCCATGCGATGGATCCGCAGGTTCTACATCATATTGATTGTGGTCGTGATCGGCGGAATGCTGTTGCACAACTTTGTGATCTGGCGTTCGGCTGCATTGGCAGCGTACCGGCGTAACCGGCCCCAGGTCTTGCGAATGACTGTGAATCAGCGCTGGCAGCATTGGGTTCTGCTGGTCAGTTTTACCATGCTGGCACTGACCGGTTTCGCGCTGAAGTATCCGGAATCGGGTTTTGCCGCACTGCTGGGAATGAGCGAGCGCATGCGCGGTATCGTGCACAGGGTTGCTGGAACCGTGTTGATTGTTGCCGGTATTTACCACCTGTTCTATCTCGGATTGCTACGGGAAGGCCGACGTATGCTAAGCGATATGGCTCCAAAACGTGAGGATGGCGCCGGGGCGTGGCGCAACTTGCGTTACCATCTCGGCCTGGACCCGGTGAAGCCGCAATTCGGCCGTTTCAGCTACGCAGAAAAAATCGAATATTGGGCGTTGATCTGGGGCACGATCATCATGGCGCTGACGGGAATCATGCTGTGGGCGAAGATATTCGTTGCGAATCTGCTGCCGCGTTGGTGGCTGGATGCCGCGACGGCAGTTCACCTCTATGAAGCTGTATTGGCCACGCTGGCGATCCTTGTGTGGCATCTGTATCAGGTTTTCTTTGACCCGCATGTTTTCCCGATGAATTGGGCATGGTGGGACGGACGAATGGATACGGATCGGTTTCGCGAGGCGCACGCCCTCGATCCCGAACAAACAACCGGCGATATCTCTTCGGCCGGGAAGGAGCCCAACAACGAATGAATCCTGACCCAGCGAAACCCGCACAGGTGCCCGGTTGGCGCTTAGGCCGCTTTCTTCCTCGCAATCTGATTGGACAGGCGGGTTTGGCATTGGCTTTGATCAGCGCAGGCAATATTGCCGTATTCACGCTGATCGACCTGATCTCGGAGAAACCGAATCCATACATCGGCATTCTTGCTTACATGGTTGCGCCCGGATTTTTGGTGTTTTCTCTGGCCCTGATTGGCCTGGGCATCTGGCGGGAACGAAAGAATACGGGGGGAGTTCCTCGCTATCCAAGCGTGGACCTCAACGATCCCTCCACGCGTAGCGCTGTGATGGCGTTCGGATCGTTTCTCATCGTGTTTGTTTTGCTGAGCACCGCGGGGAGCTACAAGGCATACGAGTACACAGACTCTGTCCAGTTCTGCGGGGTCACGTGCCACACAGTCATGCATCCCGAGTACACCGCGTATCAGCTTTCGCCGCATGCTCGAGTAGGCTGCGTGGAGTGTCACGTGGGGTCAGGGGCGACCTGGTACGTGAAATCAAAGGTTTCCGGAATGCGTCAGGTGTTTGCCGCGGCACTCAAGACTTATCCGCGGCCGATACCGACACCCGTGCACAATCTACGGCCGGCGCAAGAGACCTGCGAACAATGCCATTGGCCCAAGAAGTTTTACGGCGGTCAGCTGAAGGTCTTCACCCACTATGGCAGCGACGAAAAGAACACTCCGGTCCAGGTCCAGCTTCTGATTCGCACCGGAGGTGGCGACCCCGCGACGGGCGCGCCCGAAGGCATTCACTGGCATATGAACATTGCCAACAAGATTGATTACGTTGCCGCCGACGAGAAGCGCCAGGTCATCCCGTATGTGCATGTGCGCGACCTGCAAGGCCGTGTAACCGAGTACTACGCGAAGAGTTCAAGCTTGAGCAAAGACCAGATCGCAAAGACCGCCACGCATCGCATGGATTGCATTGACTGCCACAACCGGCCGACGCATGTCTATGTTCCGCCGGACCAGGCTGTCGACCAGTCGTTCCTCACACGGCATCTTGATTCATCATTACCTTTTCTCAAACAGCAGTCGGTCGCCGCTTTGAGCGGAAATTTCGACGACACAAACTCAGCACTTCAGGGAATCGCCAAGAGCTTGCGGGAATTTTATGAGACCAAATACCCAGAGCTGGCCAAAAACAAGGAACTTGAAATCCGGAATGCGATCGATGAAGTGCAGAAAATCTATCAGAGGGCGACATTTCCCGAGATGAAGGTGAATTGGCAGACTCATCCCAACAACATCGGGCACTTGTATTTCAGCGGATGTTTCCGCTGTCACGATGGTGACCACGTGAGCGCGGATGGGAAGGTGATTCCGAAAGATTGCGATACCTGCCACACGGTAATCTCTCAGCAGCAAGGGGCAACCGGACTCATGTATACAGGGAAGCAAAAGTTCCAGCATCCGGTTGATATAGGCGATCTGACTCAGGTGAACTGCGCAGATTGCCACACCGGCGGTGCGAGCCCCTAGGAATATGTGCGCACGTCACGCCGACGGGGCGCGACTAGGTGATGTTTAGTTTTTGTACTGCGGTCAGATCCCGCTCCAACTCGCAAATGCGTTCCTGAAGCCAGTGCCGCAATACCTGTTCCGATTCAACGGGCGTGCCGCAACGATACAATGAATCAACCGAAACTCCATTGGCGCTGAGTTGAACGAATCTGCACGGGACCTGCTCGTCGCGAAGCTCTCCTGGAACAAACTGCATGAGCCAGCAATCTTTGCACTCATGCGGCCGCGACCGATCGGAAAAATTGGGGCAGCTGGGCGATTCCTCAAATAGATAGGCGGCGCGCCAGTGGGAATGAGGGCAGTTCCGATACCCACCAGTCTCCATAAATTCGAGCTCGCGCTTGAGCAGTGCAAGAGTCTCCTTACCATTCGTCCCCATATAGTCTCCCGCGTAAAGCATTGCAGCTCATCCGATTGCAAAGTAGTCCCACTGTCACAGTGAATTGTGACCGGAGTCACAGCCATAAGTCCTTTATCGACTTACTCTGCGGGCATGGCTTGTTCATTCGCGGGAACTCTTCATTGCGCATTGCACGGAGCCGCCACCGAGCCACATGGCTCTGAGGCGCCGATCGATTTTGGCTCGCTCAAACCTCGTGACTTCGACTTACGGCCGATGCTGGTCATCTGGGAGATGACCCAGGCATGCGACCTCAAATGCTTTCACTGCCGGGCTAACTCCAAGCCGCACCGGCATGCGCTCGAGCTTTCGACCGCCGAAGCATTTCATATGATTGATCAGATCGCGGAGATGAGAGTGCCGTTGTTCGTGCTCACGGGCGGAGACCCGCTGAAGCGTCCCGACCTGATGCCGATCGTGCAATACTCCTGTCGTCGCGGCGTGCACACGTCTTTAACCCCAAGCGTCACCCCTCTGCTGGTGCGGGATGCCATTTTCAATTTGAAGAATGCGGGCCTGATGCGTCTCGCCCTGAGCCTTGACGGTTCCACCGCTGCTCTGCACGAGGGCTTTCGTGGCGTGTCCGGCGCCTATGCCCGCACGCTGAAAGCAGTCGAGTGGTGTCATGAAGCCGGATTGCCGGTGCAGATCAACACTACTGTCTCGCGCCGCAACCTAGCCGATCTGGATAGCATGCTGGAGTTGCTGAAGAGCTTGCGTGTCGTGCTGTGGAGTGTGTTTTTTCTGGTCCCCACTGGCCGCGCGCAACTGGGCGACCTGCTCAGCGCAGAGGAGCACGAATTCGTGTTCGGAAAGCTATATGAGGCTTCCAAACGAGTGAAGTTTCACATCAAGACGACCGAGGGCCAGCACTATCGCCGTTATGTTCTGCAGCAAAAAGCAAAGGACCCCGGAGCGCGCGGGCAGGAGGATCTGATTGCGCAAGCGCCACGCGGCGTCAACGATGGCAAAGGATTTATGTTTGTGAGCCATACCGGCGAAGTTTATCCCAGCGGATTTCTGCCGCTGTCGGCTGGTAATGTCCTGTGGGAGCCTTTAGCGGAGATCTACCAGAATTCGCCGCTGTTTCGCGGGCTGCGCGACAGTTCCAAACTGAAAGGAAAGTGCGGGCGGTGCCAGTTTAACGAAGTGTGCGGTGGATCGCGGGCCCGCGCCTATGCTGTGCACCGGGATCCGTTGGCAGAAGAGCCTTGCTGCTCCTACAGGCCGGCAACCGGCGCTGCAAACTCAGTGGACCATCTTTTCCAGGGCTGACTTGTTCCGAATTACCAGCGTTGATCCCTTGACCTGTAACAATTGTTTCTTCTTGAAATCCGAGAACAGCCGGCTGACAGTTTCGCGAGTGGTGCCGATCATTTCGGCGATCTCCTCGTGTGTCAGCGTGAGTTTGATTTGCGCCTGGCCATTACTATTCGCAGGTTCGGGGTGCCAGGAGAGCAAGAGCTTGGCGAACTTTTCACCCGGCGAACTCGTCAGTCCCAGCGTACGGATTTCCTCGTATGCCGTGTAGTAGTTGCGGCTCAGTTGTTCTGCGACCCTAAGCGCCACTTCCCCGTGTTCTCGCAGGAACCGAAGGAGGGCATCGCGTGGAATGAAGTTTGCCTGCCCTGGTTCCACCATTTCGGCAGTAACTTCGTATGGATGATTGGATATCGCGGCGTTCAGGCCCAAAACATCTCCGGGGCTCGAAAGCTTGGTAATCAACGTCTTGCCTTCGCTCGAAGATGTAGAAAGCTTTACCTTTCCCGTGCAGAGCACAAAGACACCGCGGGGCTGTTGTCCCTCGATGAAGAGAACGGCGGATTTCGGATAGACGGCGGTGGATTTAATCTCGTTCAGCTTCTGCAATGCCGACGTCGAGAGGTTGCAAAACAGGTGTTCCTCCCGGACCGGGCAGGTCAGGCAGTTGTCCAGAATATGGAGGCCGTAGGGAGCGCGCATAGGCAAGACACCTAAGGGATTCTAGCACTCTCCATGTGATTTCAATCACTGGAAAGCGTGATGGCATATATCGCGCCAATGGCCGCTTCCGCCGAAAATCCTGACAGAAATTGGTCATGTACTGGCCGGGAGGGCGAAATGCCAACCGTCTTAGACACACAGGAAGCCGCCGTTCAGGCGCGAGAAAAGAGATATCCGGGGGCGCCGCAGCCCCAGCCCGAAGCCCTGCCGCAGGCGAATAGATCGGCCCTGCCCGAGCGCGTGATGTTCTCTGACAGCCTCCTCGATTCCAGCTCGCGAGAGCGTAAGCGGCGCGGTACGGCAACGACAGTGTCATTTATTTTCCAGTGCGTTCTTGTGACTGGATTGCTGATTGTCCCCTTATTGTTCACTGAGGCTTTGCCGACAGCACAGCTGGTGACGATGCTGGTTGCTCCACCCCCTCCACCTCCGCCGCCTCCGCCGGCAGCAGCGATCCCCGTAGTGAAGGTGGTGCAAACCAATCTGCTGGACAACGGGCAGCTCCGAACTCCGAGCCGAATTCCTCGAAAGGTAGAGATGGTCAAGGAGGAAGAAGCACCACCGCCGGCGTTTACCGGAGGCGTGGTTGGAGGAGTTCCGGGAGGAGTTCCCGGAGGTCAACTCGGAGGCGTGATTGGTTCGATCGTAAGTTCAAATTCGATCTCCAGCGCCATGATCCCGAAGCTTCAACAGCCCAAGCGGGTCCGCATCTCGCAAGGCGTGACCCAGGGATTGTGCATTAAGAAAGTCGAACCGGCCTATCCCAAGATCGCACAGGCGGCGCACGTGAGTGGTTCCGTCATTCTGAAGGCGATCATCGGGAAGGATGGATTGATCCATGAATTGCAGCTGGTGAGCGGCCATCCCTTGCTGGTCGGGTCTGCTATGGATGCGGTAAAGCAATGGCGCTATCACCCTTACCTCTTGAGCGGAGAACCAGTGGAAGTCGAGACCACTGTCACCGTCACCTTTAGTCTTCAGTCTTAACGTTCGTTGTTAGCTTGTAGGAGTAATCACATGGAAAATGAACACACATATCGAGTCGTAGCGTGGTGGAACGCAGGCAGGACCGGACTCGCCAAATCTGATTCCGCGCCGAATGCTATTCATTTCGCGGCCCCGCCACAGTTCGGCGGTCTGGAAGGGCGCTGGTCACCTGAAGACCTGCTGCTCTGTGCCGTTGCCGGATGCTTCACTACAACCTTTCGCGCTTTGGCCGACTATTCGAAATTCCGTTACACCGACCTCGAAGTGGAGGTTGAAGGAACCGTGCGCAAAGCCGATTCGGGATATGAGTTCGAGGCAATTACATTGCGGCCAACTCTCACTTTGCCCGATCCTGAGGAGCGCTCCAGGGCCGAAAGGCTGCTCGAAAAAACTAAGCGGCTGTGCCTGGTATCGCGAGCAGTGTCGGTGCCCCAGACGTTCTTGCCGCAGATCCATGTGATCGCCCGGACGGAAGCCGGGACACCGGTTCCAGCAGGGGTTTAGGGAGCAATATTCATTGGCTCCTGAACGAGCGTTGGGAGTTCTAAGTGTCCCGGGTGAACTCGCGGCTACGCTCACGATAGAATCCACCTCCATGAAGGACGGGGCCGCGTTTGAAATTCGTCCGATTCGCCAGGACGACGAAGAACGCATGATTCAGTTCCATCAGGGACTTTCTGAACGTTCCGTGTACATGCGCTATTTCGAATCCATGAGCCTGAAAACGCGAACCGCACACGCCCGCCTGGTTCGGGTCTGTTATGCAGATCCGGAGCGTGAGACCGTGCTCGTGGCCGTTACCAGGCACGCGGGCGAGGAGAGAATCGTGGCCGTCGGGCGGCTGAGCAAATTCGACGATCCTGCGAAGGCGGAGATCGCGCTCCTTGTGCTGGATGGTTTTCAGGATCGCGGATTGGGATCCGAGTTGCTGAGACGACTGATCGTAGCGGCGCGCGAGCAGAAAATCACGCAGATTGAAGGCGAGATGCTCCGCGACAACATCGCCATGCAAAAGCTCATGAAGAAATTTGGCTTCCGGCAGCGGCTGATCGATCCAGGTTGTGTACGCGCCGTCCTCGACTTGTAAGTTGTTTCCTTCCTTTACGCGATTTGTGATTCCCATCACATTCCCTGGTGATGGTGGCTCCCGACACATATGCGGTTCAGGCTCAGACTGCTCCTATACCGGAGAAGGCCATTATGAATCGCAAGTTCAAGACCCTCGATGCCAATGAAGCCGTGGCCAACGTGGCTTACCGCCTGAGCGAAGTCATCGCGATTTATCCAATCACGCCGTCTTCTCCGATGGGCGAATGGTCTGACCAGTGGTCTTCTGAGAGCGTTCCAAACGTTTGGGGAAGCGTTCCTCATGTGGTCGAAATGCAGAGCGAAGGGGGGGCAGCTGGGGCGGTCCATGGCGCACTGCAGACGGGATCGTTAGCTACGACGTTCACGGCTTCTCAAGGACTGCTGCTGATGGTCCCCAACATGAACAAAATTGCCGGTGAGCTGACGCCGGCCGTGTTTCATGTGACCGCACGGACGATTGCAGCGCATGCACTCTCAATTTTTGGCGACCACTCGGATGTGATGTCGTGCAGAACTACGGGATTCGCGATGCTGTGTTCCAACTCCGTCCAGGAGGCAATGGATCTGGCACTCATCGCCCACGCAGCGACTCTCGAATCCCGTATTCCCTTCCTGCATTTCTTCGATGGCTTCCGCACTTCGCACGAAGTGAACAAGATTGAAATGCTCGGCGAGGACGATTTGCGCGCGATGATCGATGTGGAGCGCGTGGTCGAGCATCGTGCGAGGGCTTTATCGCCCGATCATCCGGTATTGCGGGGAACGGCGCAGAATCCTGATGTGTTCTTCCAATCGCGCGAGGCTTCGAATCCGTACTACGCTGCCTGCCCGGAGAAGGTGCAGGCAGTGATGGACAAATTTGCGCAGCTGGTCGGACGTTCCTATCACCTGTTCGATTACTTCGGCGCGCCGGACGCTGAGCGCGTGATCGTGATGATGGGCTCAGGAGCTGAGGCCGCGCACGAGACTGTGAATTATTTGAACGGCCACGGCGAGAAAGTGGGATTGCTGAAAGTGCGGTTGTACCGGCCATTCTCAGTCCAGCACTTTCTCGCCGCGCTGCCTGCAACGGTGAAGAAGATCGCAGTGCTGGACCGCACCAAGGAGTCGGGAGCGGCCGGAGAGCCGCTTTATCTGGATGTTGTGAATGCATTGTTCGAAGGGACCTCATACGCTGCAGAGCGGCCGGCCTCTAACCCGTCTAACCGGACGGCGTCTGCCGAAGAAGCATTCGAGGGGACGCGAGCCACTCCACCAGCAATCATCGGCGGCCGCTATGGCCTTTCCTCCAAAGAGTTCACGCCCGCAATGGTGAAAGCCGTTTACGACAATCTGGCAAAGCCCAATCCCAAAACTCACTTCACAGTGGGTATCAACGACGACGTCAGCCACACCAGTCTCGATTTCGATCCTGAGTTCTCGATTGAGCCGGAGACTGTGGTGCGCGCAATGTTCTACGGCCTCGGCGCCGACGGAACGGTTGGCGCGAACAAGAATTCAATCAAGATCATCGGCGAGAACACGGCGAACTATGCCCAGGGTTACTTCGTATACGACTCGAAAAAATCTGGTGCAATGACTGTCTCGCATCTGCGGTTTGGATCGGACCCGATTCGATCCAGCTATCTGGTTTCGAAAGCCAATTTCATCGCTTGCCATCAATGGATCTTCCTTGAACGCTACGACATGCTCGAGGCGCTGGTCGCGGGCGGAGTCTTTCTGCTGAATAGTCCGTTTGGGCCACAGGAGGTTTGGCAACACCTGCCTCGCCGCATGCAGGAGCAGATCATCGCGAAAAAAGCAAAATTCTACGTGATCGATGCCTACGATGTAGCGCGCAAGACCGGCATGGGCTCGCGCATGAATACGATCATGCAGGTGTGTTTCTTCGCCATCTCGAAGGTGCTGCCGGGCGAGGAGGCGATTGCAGCCATTCGACAATCGATTCGCGACACCTATGGCAAGAAGGGCGAAGAAGTGGTCCAGAAGAACATGCGCGCGGTGGACGAGACGCTGGCATGTTTGCACGAGGTCCAAATCCCCGAAGCAGCGAGCAGCCAGATTGAAATTCCGCCTCCGTTTCCGGACGAGGCGAACAAGTATGAGCGCGATGTGCTCGGCGCAATTTACGCCGGCCACGGCGACCTGATTCCCGTGAGCGCTTTCCCAGTTGACGGCACTTATCCAACCGCCACAAGCAAGTGGGAGAAGCGTAACATCGCGCTCGAAATTCCTGTGTGGGACGCGAAAACCTGTATCCAGTGCGGCAAGTGCGCGATGGTCTGCCCGCATGCAGTGATGCGGATCAAGGTATATGAAGAGGAGCACCTCGCCAGCGCTCCCGCGACATTCAAGGTGACTGACGCTCGTGATCGCGAGTGGCAGGGCATGAAGTACACGATTCAGGTCGCGCCGGAAGATTGCACCGGTTGCGGCATCTGCGTCGATATCTGCCCCGCCAAGAACAAGAGCGAAACACGCCTGAAGGCGATCAATATGGTCGCACAGCCGCCGCTGCGAACCCAGGAAAGAGAGAACTGGAAGTTTTTCCTGAGCATCCCTGACCTTGATCGTAGAAAGATCAAAGCGACGAACATTCGCCAGCAACAAGTGCAGGAGCCGTTGTTCGAGTTTTCCGGCGCGTGTGCCGGATGTGGCGAGACTCCGTATCTCAAACTGGTTTCACAACTGTTCGGTGATCGAGCAGTGATTGCCAATGCCACTGGGTGCTCCTCCATCTACGGCGGCAATCTCCCCACCACACCCTGGGCGAAAAACGCCCAGGGTCGTGGGCCAGCCTGGGCCAACTCACTGTTCGAAGACAATGCAGAGTTCGGTCTAGGCTTCCGGGTCTCGATCGACAAGCAGACAGAATACGCGCACGAACTCGTGCATCGGCTGGCGTCGGTCATCGGCGAAGATCTTGCCGCCGCGTTGGCAACCGCTCCACAGAAAGACGAGGCCGACATTCATGTGCAGCGCGAGCGCGTCGCACAGCTCAAAGAAATTCTCCGACAACAGACCTCCCCAGAAGTAAAGCAACTGCTGGCCCTCGCCGACATGCTGGTCAAGAAGAGCGTATGGATCATCGGCGGCGACGGCTGGGCTTATGACATTGGCTACGGCGGTCTCGATCACGTGCTGGCCAGTGGACGCAACGTGAACCTGCTGGTGCTCGACACCGAGGTCTACTCCAATACTGGAGGACAAGCGTCCAAGTCCACGCCTCGGGCCGCCGTAGCCAAATTTGCTGCCGGAGGGAAGCCCGCGCCGAAGAAAGACCTGGGTTTAATGGCGATGAGCTATGGCAATGTCTATGTCGCAAGTGTCGCCATGGGCGCGAAAGACGAGCACACGCTTAAAGCTTTCCTTGAAGCCGAAGCGTACGACGGCCCAAGCATCATCATCGCCTATTCGCATTGCATCGCGCACGGCATCAATATGACCACCGCAATGTCTGACCAGAAGGTCGCGGTCGAGTCAGGCCAGTGGCTTCTCTATCGCTGTAACCCAGACCGAACGTTGAGTGGCGAGAATCCGCTGGCGCTGGATTCAAGGACGCCAACCCGCAAAGTGAAAGATTTCCTTGAGCAGCAGACCCGTTTCAAGATGCTGACCAAGAGCAAACCCGAAGATGCAAAACGCCTTTGGGCGCAGGCACAGCGCGACGCGGAGCGGCGGTTCGCGATGTACGAGTATCTGGCGCAACGCAAGACCGAATCGGCTGCCACGGATAACGAACCGGCTCACGTCAGGCAGGCAGTGGAGACAGGCAAGGTCTAACTCCCATGACTCGTCAGCAAGTTGCGGCGCGATTTCATAGCTTCCTGAAACTACAGTGCATAGCCGCAGGGATAATTCTGGCATCGTGGCTGATCTTTTGGGCGGTTGAAAATCCCGTTCGCAGTGTTCGGGATCTGTTTATCTATGTACTGACCCAGATAAATCTGACGGTCGTGCTGCTCCATCCGTTGAAATTCTTCTACGAACAGCGGCGCGTGCGGTATCACTGGCCTCTGCACATCGTTTCCATTCTGGCGGTTAACTGTGTAGTTGTGGTTGCCTCTGCGGCAGCGATTTATCGTGTCAACGATCTGAGCTTCCCATTCGGCAACTTCTTGCACCAAAGCTGGAAATTCCCATTTGTGGCGAACCTGGTTTTCGCGGTCGCTTATGAAACCTACAAGGTAACAACCCGGCGCTTGCGCCGGCACAACCAGCAACTGCAAACCAAAATCGACATCGAGATGACGGAGCGACAGGAGCAGGCAGAGGAGTTGCAGCAGGCTCTCGAGATCCAGCGCGGACTTCTGCCAAAGCAAATTCCCCAGCTACGCGGATTCCAGATCTCAGCTGCGTGGGAACCTGCAAAGGCGGTCGGTGGAGATTATTACGACGTCATCCGACTGAGTAAGCAGAATGTGGCGATCTGCATTGCCGATGTCTCAGGCAAGGGAATTTCAGCCGCGCTACTCATGGCGAATGTACAAGCCGCGGTTCGTGCCTTTGCCTCGACGGATGTCCCGCCGTCTCAAGTATGCAATCAGATTAATCGTGTGCTGTGCACGAACACGGCAACAGACAAGTTCGTCACTTTGTTTTACGGGATTCTTGACGGGGAGAACGGAATCCTGACCTACACTTCCGCCGGACATCCGCCACCGCTCATCATCGCCCGTAACGGAAATACACATCGCCTGACCACGGATGGCGCAGTGCTGGGTGTATTTCCACAATGGAAATACAAAGACGCTAACCTTCGGCTCGGACCCGGCGATTCGCTTCTGCTGTTTACCGATGGCATTACGGAAGCGATGAGCGACACCGGAATGGAGTTCGGAGAAGATCGCTTAGTCTCCACGCTTAGTTTATCGAGCGCGAAGAACCCAGAGCAGTTGCTCGTCAATTTGCTCAACGATGTACACAAACATTGCGGTGCTCGCATGAGCGACGATGCAACGTTGGTCATGGTTTCCGCTAACCGACAACCGGACCACAACGAGATCGAGCAACCTTTCATAGAATTTGCCGGAGCACAGTCATGACTGACCTCAGCACTACATACTTGGGACTGAAACTGCGCACACCGCTGGTCGCGTCCGCATCCCCTTTGTCACAGGAAGTTGACGGCATTCGGCGGCTCGAAGCTGCCGGGGCTTCGGCGATAGTTCTGTATTCGCTATTTGAAGAGCAACTGCGGCAGGAGGCGATGGAACTCGATTATCACCTCTCGGCGGGCACGGAAAGCTTCGCCGAATCGCTCACCTACTTCCCGGCGCCAGGCGAATTTCGTACCGGCCCGGAAGGCTACCTGGCACACATCGAAGCCGCGAAGAGGGCGGTCGAGGTCCCAATCATTGCCAGCCTGAATGGAGCCACACTCGGCGGATGGACAAAATACGCGCGCGCGATGGAAGACGCCGGAGCGGATGTGATTGAATGCAACATCTATTTCATCCCGTCAGATATGGACATGCCCGGCTACGAAGTGGAGCAGCAATATGTGGATATCGTGCGCGCGGTGCGGAGTTCCGTGCGCATTCCGGTAGCCATCAAACTGAGCCCATTCTTCAGCAACATGGCACATACCGCAAAGTGGATGGTGGACGCCGGCGCCGATGCGCTGGTGCTTTTCAACCGCTTTTACCAGCCCGATATCGACCTGGATGAACTGGAAGTTCGCCCCAATGTGCTACTCAGTACGCCACAGGCCCTTCGCCTACCGCTGACCTGGATTGGCATTCTGTATGGCCGAGTACGTGCGAACCTGGCCGCCACAAGCGGAATCCATAGCGCGGAAGACGTGATCAAGCTGCTGATGGCGGGAGCAGATGTGACTATGCTTTGCTCGGCCCTGCTGCGGAACGGGGCCAGCGCACTGCAGACCATTGAGCGCGAACTGGTGGAGTGGATGGAGGAGCATGAGTACGAGTCTGTGGAGCAGATGCGCGGCAGTATGAGCCAGTTGCGCTGCGCCGACCCCAGCGCCTTTGAGCGCGCGCAATACATGCGCGCAGTAAAGGACGCAGGCTTCATTCAGAGATCGCCGGCTCCGGGATTGTGAAGAGTGGAGGATTGGGAACCTCAGTAGCAGCTAAGATTTCGGAATTCATCTCCACCCGGGCTGTTCCTGCATTGTCACTGGCCCGGGTTCGCGCGGTAAGCTAATATTCACAGCGGTTTACAGTAGCTTGTGATTCTAATCACATCCGGCTGTAGTTCCGGTCATCGCCCAAGAACCCTTCTGCGTCCAAACTGGTTCTACCAACCCAGGGAGGGTACTATGATGATTCTCTATCGCCTGGTACGACTGATCGAAACCCACTCAGAGGCACTGGCTGCATGCCTTCTGGATCGAGTCCAAAATTCTGAGATAACCGCGGACTATGAGTCGGTTCCGCCAGCGGAACTGAAAGAGCGCGTTGCGGAAGTCTACCGTCATCTCGGCGACTGGCTCATGCACAAAGACGAGCAGGAGCTCGAAGCCCGGTACCTGAGGATCGGCGCCAGGCGGGCACAACAGGGAGTGCCTTTCAGCCAGGTCGCTTGGGCGATTGTCCTCACAAAAGATAATCTCTGGGCATTCCTGAAAACCGAATCCACCCAGGACCGTCCCGTGGAGGTGTTTGGTGAGCTCGAAATGCTACGGTTACTCGATCATTTTTTTGATCGCGCCATCTACTATGCGGCCGTCGGCCACGAAAAGGCCCGTGCTGAGATGGAGGCAGAAAGCATTCGGGCCACTGCATAAGGGAGACAGGAATGATCTGGGAATCCGGATACTCGCACAAAATTCAAACCGCGGACGAGGCGTTGCGCCTGGTCAAGTCGGGAATGCGTGTGTACATCCAGCCGGGTTGCGCTGAGCCTGAGGCGTTGGTGCAGGCTTTGATGCGCCGCGGGCCGGCGGTCCACGACATTGAAATCGTACATATGATGACGATGGGTTGCGCGCCTTATGTGGCGCCGGAAATGGCAGGGCACTTCCGCCATAATGCCATGTTCATCGGTCCTAATGTGCGAGAAGCCATCAACGATGGGCGCGCTGACTATACGCCGGTTAATCTTAGCGAGATTGAGGGCCTGTTCGAAAGCGGCGAGATGCCGATTGACGTCGCCTTAATCGAAGTCTCGCCTCCCGACTCCCACGGCTTTTGCAGTTTTGGCGTTGGCGTGGACACCACGCTGACCGCCGCCAAGTGCGCCCGCTATGTGATCGCGCAGGTCAACAACTATATGCCGAGAACCTACGGCGATAGTTTCATCCATGTGAGTGACATAGATGCGGTGGTGGAATGGTCCCAGCCGCTATGCGAACTCAAGAAGCCAGTCGTCACTGACATGCATGTAGCGATAGCGGGTAACGTTGCGGGCTTAATCGAGGATGGGGCAGTGTTGCAGACCGGCATTGGGGGCATTCCGGATGCAGTACTGCCCTTCCTTATGGACCGCAAAGACCTCGGGGTGCACAGCGAACTAGTCGCCGAAGGCGTGATTCCACTGATTGAAGCCGGCGTGATCACCGGTGCGCGCAAGAACTTCAAGCCGCGCAAGATCATCGTCGGATTTGCGCTCGGTACAAAGGAAATGTTCGAGTTCGTGGACAATAATCCGATTTTTGAATTTCATCCCACGGCCTACACCAACGACCCTGGCCTGATCGGCCGCAATGACCGAATGGTAGCGATCAACTCCGCCCTGCAGGTTGACCTCACCGGCCAAGTCTGTTCCGACTCGATCGGAAATCAGTTCTACAGCGGCATAGGCGGGCAGGTGGATTTCCTGCGCGGAGCATCGCGCTCGAAAGGCGGTAAGCCAATCATTGCGATCTCCTCGACCGCCAAGAGCGGTACGATCTCGCGCATTGTTCCGACACTAAGTCCCGGAGCGGGCGTGGTCACTTCTCGCGGTCTGGTCCGCTATGTCGTTACTGAGCACGGCGTGGCTTACCTGCACGGGAAATCCATCCGTGAAAGGGCTAAGGCGTTGATTGAAATCGCCGATCCCAAATTCAGGAACGAATTGTACGAATACTGCGAAAAGACCAAGTGGTTACAGCGCCCTGACATCTTCCAACCAGTTACCAACGACTTCTAGCGCAAAAAGAGAACGGACCCATGGATAGGAAAATCTTCATCTGCGAAAAACTACAAAAGCTCGGGTATGCCCGCGAACGCCGGGTAAGGCTGTATGGCGAAGAGCTTCGACTTACCTCGAATCCAGTTGCCGACGGAACCGGATTCAGCGTCGAAGGCCTGGCCGTCAGGACAGGAAATCTAAGGCGCCTGCGGATTCCCCTGACCGTCGTTGAAATGCTGGAGCGAGAGGTCACGGAGCAAGAGGCGATCGAGTTGGAGTTGGTGGCCTAGTTAAGCTCCGGTCGAACGCTCCTGCAGACTTATGCAGCGTGGCGCAGTTGTGCTGGAGACTCGCCCTCTCCACTGCGTCCCCAAAGCAGCCGTACACCGGCTGCAAACAAAAAGTTCGAGCTCGTAACCTCTGCCATGTGCACCCAGCGCACCAAATCGGGGAAGAATGGATTCGGCATGAGCAGCGGCGCAATGCCGCTGAGAATTGCGAATACAGCTCCGACGGCGAATGCGCCAGCCCATCGTGGAAGCACAATCAGCCGGCCCAGCAACAAGCACACTCCGATGAAAATCGGCCCCCGAACGAGTAACTGGAGGGCCACGATTTTTCCAACCGAAGGCAGCGTTTGGGTCGCATAAAAGTCGCGCACGAACGGGAAAATTATGCTGCCGGCGACGAAATAGAGCCCCACATACAGGAGATCAGAAACAGCAAATTTCCAGAGCGCTGTGCCTGCGCTTGAGGGACGCCAAACGTCGTGTGCCGGTGCGCCAGAGCCCCTTCCAAGCAGGTATCGCCAAATTGGAACTACAAACAGGTAAGCCAGCCAGTTGTAGAGGAACAGAGATCTCCACGGAATCGCTGAATTCTTAAGAAAGACAACGCCCCGATTACGTTTGCAATACCGATGCAGAGCGGAATCAGCGCCAGCGCGCAAGCGAGGGTCCAACCGGCCGATTCTGACTTGCTCGCGACAAAGCCTATCGCACCGGCAATGAGAAAATCAGTCACAAGCAGCCACGCCAGCGCATGAGGTGGTGTCGACGCCTTAACCGGGACGACCATGCTTGCAAGGACTTGCGCGATGACCAAAGCCGCCCAGCCGAAGAAAATCCTGGACAAAATTCGTGAACTCATAAGGAGCCCTCCCTATGACTTGTGTTAAATGATATTCCCAGGCGCGGGCACCGGGAATTAGGTGAGTGGCGGTTGTTTACCGGTGAACGTCGGATTGTGCTCAGCCACGAACCGTCAATACCGGGCAGTTCGCACCCACGACTACTCGATGCGCCGTGGAGCCGCCAAAGTGCGTTGCCGCCGTGAGGTGCCTTGGCGCCGGATGTGCTCCAAGCACGATCAGATCCGCTTCCTTTTCTTCCGCCGTCTGCAGGATCAGCTCGGCTGGAGATCCGTATTCCGCCAGGACCTCGGGCGGATAGCGAAGCCCCGTATCTCCTACAACCAGTGACTCGAGTTGCCGCAGCGCAGTGTCAATTGCGCCCGGATGGTCGTTCAGGTGTTCGTCGAAGCCCTCGATCACGTTCAGCAGTGTGAGCCGGGCGCGGAACTCACGCGCCAACGACAGAGCATGCTGAAAATGCTCCACGCGCTGCTTTTTCAGATCGGTCGCGCACAGCACATTATGAAAGCTGATCTGGACCGGCGGCAGTGCGCGATCGTGCCGGGCCTGATGGACGTTCACGAGTGAGTGCACTCGCGGGCCGACCGTAAAGACCGGGCAAGGCGCCTGACGAAATATCTCCTCTGCGATGGATCCCAAAACCAGCTTGCCCAACCCGGTACGGCCGTGTGTACCAAGCACAATCAAATCTACTTCCTGCTCACGTACGAGCTGATCAATGACATCAAGCACCCGCCCGTGGCGAACGTAGGTGTGGTGCGGAAACCCGCTCAAACGATCGGAAATCCTCTGGATCCTTTCCTGTGCCAGACTGTGGGCGTCTTCATAGATCGAGCCAATGACCGCCGGATCGGGAGCGCCGGGACGCAGGAAAGTCACCTCCGGAAGCACGTGAGCAACGTGGATGGTACTGCCGTATCTCAAGCCCAGGGCGGTGACATAGGGCAGAGCTGCGTCTGAGATCTCCGAGAAATCGGTGGCAAAAAGGACGTTCTTGATGGCAACCGCTGTATCGAATTGTTCTTCAAGCAGCCTCATGACGCACCTCCACACACTTAAGTCTGGCCGCATTGCGGACTGGCTTCCGTACCGGTTGTCACCCATTAATGTGATTGCCATCACAGGGCAGCCAAGACTATTTTTTCTAAGCTAGTGATTCCGGATCGAAAGTCCGGATTTGAGAGGAACGATGGCGACCTACGTTGCGAAGCCGGCAGCTCCCAGCCAGGACAAACGCTGGAAACTGGTAGATGCCACCATGCGGCGGGTGGGCCAGCATTCTCGTGGCCTTATAGAAACCTTGCACACGGTGCAGGAGGCGTTCGGGTATCTCGATGAGAAAGCCCTGCGGTATGTCGCCATGTCGCTGCGGGTCCCGCTCAGTCGAGCTTATGGGGTGGCAACGTTTTACCACTTTTTTACGCTCAAGCCGGCAGGTGAACACACCTGTGTAATCTGTCTGGGAACAGCTTGCTATATTAAGGGCGGACCGCAGTTGCTTGAAGCTGCCGAAAGAAATCTGAACGCAAAGCCTGGAGAGACCACCACGGACGGTAAAGTTTCCTTGCTCACCGCCCGATGCATCGGTTCATGCGGATTGGCTCCCGCAGTGGTGTATGACCAAGATATTGCCGGAAAGGTCACCCCACCGTCGCTTACTGAGCACTTGCAACGCTGGACGCACCAGGGCTGAGAAATATGACGATCGAAGAACTCGAACAGATTGCGGCAAGCGAACGTGAGACGTGGGAGCGGACTCCACACCGCCTGAATGTTTGCGTGGCAGCCGGCTGTCTCTCAAGCCGCAGTCAAGATGTGAAAGATGCCCTCACAGCTGAGATTGGCAAGCGTGCATGGGGAGATCGTTGCCAGGCAAAGGGCGTAGGGTGCATGGGCCTTTGCGCCGAGGGGCCACTGGTCTCAGGCAGCGGCGATCGAATGTACAAACGCGTGGCCGCGGGCGACGCAAGCGAACTGCTTGACAGCCTTGATGGTCCACCGATCGAGCGGTTGCACTGTGCGACCGACATTCCTTTTTTTCAAAGACAAAAACGCATCGTCACCGAAAACTGCGGAGTCATAGATCCAGAGCGCATTGAGGATTACATTGCCGCGGGTGGCTATCGCGCGCTGCTGCAGGTGCTCACCGAGATGACTCAGCAGCAGGTCATCACCGAAGTGACCACAAGCGGCCTGCGCGGACGAGGGGGCGCGGGCTATCCCACCGGGTTGAAGTGGAGCACGGTTTTCAAAGCGGTCGGTACCCAGAAATATGTGATCTGCAACGCCGACGAAGGCGATCCCGGCGCTTTCATGGACCGCAGCGTTCTGGAAGGTGATCCGCATCGCGTTCTGGAAGGCATGATGATCGCGGCATTTGCGGTTGGCGCGAGCGAAGGCTACATCTACGTTCGCGCTGAATACCCGCTGGCCATCAAGCGCCTGAAGGCCGCCATTCGCCAGGCGGAGAGACTTGGCCTGCTGGGCTCGAACATCTGCGGTACGCGTTTCAATTTCAAGATTGAGTTGAGGCTGGGCGCGGGGGCATTTGTTTGCGGCGAAGAGACTGCACTGATTGCTTCGATCGAAGGCAAGCGGGGAACTCCGCGGCCGCGGCCGCCCTATCCGGCCATGGAAGGCCTGCTCGGCCAGCCTACGCTGATCAATAACGTTGAGACTTACGCCAATATCGCACCGATCATTCTGAACGGAGGCGAGTGGTACGCGCAGATCGGAACGGAGAAAAGCAAAGGCACAAAAGTCTTCGCGTTAACCGGCACCATTAACAACACGGGCGTGGTGGAAGTCCCCATGGGCATCACGTTGCGCGAGATTGTGTTCGAGATCGGCGGCGGAATTCCTGAAGGAAGAAAATTTAAAGCCGTGCAGACCGGCGGGCCATCCGGCGGGTGTCTTCCTGAGGACTGCCTCGACATGCCCGTCGATTACGAATCTCTTGCCAAAGCGGGTTCCATCATGGGCTCGGGCGGAATGATTGTGATGGACGAGAGTTCCTGTATGGTTGACGTGGCCAAGTACTTTATGGACTTCTGCATGACCGAGTCCTGCGGCAAGTGCATTCCGTGCCGGGCGGGCACCTATCAGATGCATCGTATTCTGAAAGCCGTGACCGACATGACTGCGACCGACCAGGACCTCGCCATGCTGGAAGAACTTTGTGATCTGCTGAAACACACCAGCCTGTGCGGCCTGGGGCAGTCGGCGCCGAATCCTGTGGTCAGCACTATGCGCGCCTTCGCGCATGAATATCGTGAGCACATTCATGAGCACAAATGTTCGGCGGGAGTGTGCGGCAAGAAACCCGAAGCTGCGGAGGTGGTGGCGTGAGTCCGACAGGCGGAGTCAAGACCCTCAAAATTGACGGC
>Ga0310811_10000480_pt1 | contig 52202 bp, 45 predicted proteins | sample YCmetagenome_FD_207642 | JGI IMG/M metagenome (GOLD analysis project Ga0310811, IMG submission 207642) | Soil microbial communities from experimental microcosm in Duke University, North Carolina, United States - YC | ecosystem: Engineered > Artificial ecosystem > Soil microcosm > Unclassified ... | reverse complement strand
GATTCACTTGCCGGCGTTACGCGAGCGCCGCGAAGACATTCCTGTGCTGGCGCTGCATTTCCTCTCGCAGTACGCGTTGCGTTATCGGCGCGAGGTGAAAGGCATTGAGCCGAGCGCGGCGCAAGCGCTTCTGCAGTACGCCTGGCCAGGCAATGTGCGGGAGCTCGAGCATACGATGGAGCGGGCGGTATTGATGTGCCGCGCCGAGCAGGTGCAGGTGGCCGACCTTGGCCTGGGCTCGCAGCGAGGACAACCACAGAACCTCGAAGAATTGAGCCTGGAGACGGTTGAAAGTATCCTGATCCGCAAAGCGCTGCAGCGCTTTCAGGGCAATGTGAGCCAGGCGGCCGAGGCTCTCGGCCTGAGCCGCGGCGCCTTGTACCGCCGGATGGAAAAATATGGGCTCTAGCCCGCCGGTCAACGTATCTTCCACACGCAAGAGAAAAAGGCCGCGAGCACCCTTCGAGCGCCGCATCACGCGATACACCCTTCTATTGGTTGCGCCAGGAATTGTGGTCAGCGGCATCCTGATCTGGATGCATCCCTGGGCGCTGGAATCGAAGCTGATCTTTATTGGCATCGAGATGTTTGCCTGCCTGCTGATAGGCGCGGCACTGCACGACCACGTCACCCGGCCGCTGCAAACGCTGGCAAACGTCGTTGGCGCATTGCGGGACGAAGATTATTCGTTCCGCGCGAGGCTCGCAATCCCGAATGACGCGCTGGGAGAACTCTCGCTCGAAGTGAATGCGCTTGCCGATCTGCTGGCGAAACATCGCACCGGAGCGATTGAAGCCGCCGCTTTGCTGCAGCGCGTAGTGGAGGAGGTGGACATACCGATTTTCGCATTCGATCCAGCAAACAAGTTGCGTCTGGTGAACTCTGCCGGAGAGAAACTTGTACATCGGCCGTCTGCTCAATTAATCGGAAAGTCGGCTTCCGATCTTGCCTTGGAGAAGTGTCTTACGTGCGAGAACGAGTCCCTGGTCGAACTGCATTTCGCAACCGACGCTCGCTGGTTTGTGCGCCGTAGCGCATTTCGCCAGCAGGGAATTCCGCATACGCTGGTAGTGCTTTCTGACGTGAGCCGCGCGTTGCGAGAGGAGGAGCGCCGAGCCTGGCAGCGTCTGATTCGTGTGCTTGGGCATGAATTGAATAATTCTTTGGCTCCGATCAAGTCGATTGCTGGCAGCTTGAGCGCTCGGCTTTCGAATTGTGGGATTCGTGCTGAGGAGCAGCAAGACTTTGAGCGCGGCCTGGACATCATCGAGGGCCGCGCAGCTTCGCTGAATCGCTTCCTGCAAGGCTATCGTCAACTGGCACAAATGCCTCCCCCGACTTTTCGAAAATGTTCACTGTTGTCGATTTCTGAGCGGGTGGCGGGACTCGAGACGCGGGTTCCGGTGAAAGTTGTCGGAGGTCCAGATGCGAGTTTGCTCGCCGATCCCGATCAACTCGAGCAGATGCTGATCAACCTGCTGCGCAATGCGGCAGAAGCGGTGCTTCAGATACCAGATGGCCACTCGAATGGATCGAATGGACAGCAGAGGGGCCCGCAAGTCGTCGTTTCCTGGATCCCGAGCGGCGAGGCGGTTGTGATTACCATTGAAGACGAAGGGCCAGGACTGATGAATCCCAGCAATGCTTTTGTGCCTTTCTATACCACGAAGCCGGGTGGAAGCGGCATCGGATTGGTGCTCTCGCGACAAATTGCGGAGGCCCATGGGGGTTCGCTGGAACTCGAAAATCGTTCTGACCGGCAAGGCTGCGTGGTAAGAATTCTGTTGCCGACGAAGGAACGTACGGCCTGAAATTCCGGTTCGTTCACAACTTTTTACGTATTTTCACTGCCGTTTGACACCTGTTTTGGCCGGGCAAAGTATGTTCATGTTCGGACTGATCCAGGCGAGCGTCAGGATCAGGAGTCCAGGATGAAACCGAAACGCCCAATGAACGAGCGCACCAGGCTGATGCTGATATTGCAGTTGGCCGTCATTCTGCCCGCTGCCACCCTGGTAATCCTGAGTGCGCGGCACTTGCAGAAATTTCAACGGGATCGCGCCGTCGAAGCAGCCATAGAGCGCGACTTCAGTCAGGTGCTCGCAATTTCCGAAAAACAGATCAACCACAAGGCATATGGCCTGGCGGACGATATTCGCAGTGAGTTTCCTTCTCCGGGAGACGCATGCAGCGAAACCTTTGATCGAATTCTCAGCTCACATCCTGAAGTTGCACACTTGATGGCCTTCAATCCCGAAAGCGGGTTTTTCTTTCGCTCTCAACCTTACCGGTTAAAGGAGAGTGCCGGTTTCCGCGAAGAATCCGACTATATGTCAAAGATGATGGAGGGCTGGTGGAAGCTGGAGTACGACGAGTTCTCAAAGAAGCTGTTAATGATGCAGGAGAAGGGCACGCCCTACTACTTCGATGGGATGTGGGTACAACGCGGCGACAAGCACGTTTACACCACAACCGCAATTTTTCTCACGACGGACAAACAGACCGGCGGGCACGCCATCGCCGGAGTGACGTTCGATGGCGACTACCTGCGCGATCGCTTTTTGCCGCAAACGCTCGACGAAGTCATGAGCCGCAACGTTGCCGAAGCTCAGACCGATAAAAATGCGGTCATCATGATTCGCGCCAAGGGAGATTCAACGCCCATGGTTCTTGGCAGTGGCTGGGACGGCGGCGAAGCGGAAGTGGAACGCAACATGGAGGGGGCCTTTTCAGGATTAGTTCTCGGCATGAAATTGCGTGGAACCACGCTGGCTGCTCTCGGGCAGCACTTCATGCACACCAATTTCCTGATCCTCGGCGGAGTTTCACTCCTTCTGGCCGGAGGGATTTTTCTTACCTATTGGAACGTGAGCAAAGAGATGGCTCTTGCTCGGCTGAAGTCTGACTTTGTATCGAATGTTTCTCACGAATTGCGCACGCCACTGGCGCTGATTCGCTTGTACGCTGAAACGCTTGAATTGGGCCGGATCACCAGCGCGGATAAGCACCACGAGTATTACTGCATTATTCGCAAAGAGAGCGAGCGGCTGACCGCGTTGATTAACAACATTCTTGATTTTTCGCGTATCGAAGCCGGCCGCAAGGAATATGAGTTTCGCGATACGGATATGCGCGATTTAGTGCGTAACACGCTGGAGTCTTATCGCTATCAGATCGAGCAGCAAGGCTTCACCTTTGAAGAGAACGTCGCCGAGGTACCGCCTTTGAAGGTGGACCGCGAGGCGATGGCCCGTTCTCTGGTGAATCTTGTCAACAACGCGCTGAAGTATTCGCAAGACCGCAAATACATTGGAGTCAACCTCTATCGAGCCAATGGCAGCGTGAAGCTGGAAGTGGTTGATCATGGCATCGGTATTCCAACGGGCGAGCAGACCAAAATTTTCGAAAAGTTCTATCGAGTCGGCGATCCGCTTGTGCATAACACCAAGGGGAGCGGATTGGGTTTGTCTCTGGTGCAGCACATCGCTCGTGCGCACGGAGGCGAGGTGGCGGTGGACAGCTCACCAGGCGCGGGCAGCAAATTCACTATCACGCTTCCAGTGCAATGGCAAGCCCATGGCGCTGAAGCGGCGACGGCATAGCGAGGAAAGAAATGCCTGTGACATCGGTCAATGCAGCATTTAAATCTCATGCGGGAAGAGGAAAACCGGGAGAAGCTGAGATGGCCAGAATCCTGATTGTCGAAGACGAGCCGAACATGGTGGCGGGTCTTCGTGACAACTTCGAATTTGAAGGCTATCAGGTGATCACCGCCCCGGATGGTGTTGCTGGTTTGGAACGCGCGCTGAGCGAATCCCCGGACCTGGTAATTCTCGACGTGATGATGCCGCGCATGAGCGGCCTGGACGTCTGCCGGCAGCTGAAGAGCAAGCGTCCGTCGATACCCATCATCATGCTGACGGCGAGGGGACAGGAAGTAGACAAAGTCGTGGGGCTCGAGCTGGGCGCTGACGACTATGTCACTAAACCATTTTCTATTCGTGAGCTGCTGGCCCGGGTCAAGGCCGTGCTGCGCCGCTCGCGAACCGTACCAAAAGAGCAGGAGCGCGTTTCCTTCGGCGACGTGGAAATCAATCTTCGAAATTGCCAGGTCACGCGCGCGGGCAAGTCGTTGGAGTTTTCTTCCAAAGAGTTCGAGCTGCTGAAATATCTGGTTTGCAACCAAGGCGAGAGCCTGAGCCGCGATCGTTTGCTGGAGGAAGTCTGGGGCTACGATCGCTTCCCAACCACTCGCACGGTAGACGCTCACATCGTTCGCCTGCGGCAGAAGATCGAACCCAAACCGGAAGAACCACGTTTCATTCTGACCGTGCATGGCACGGGTTACAAATTCGTCAGTTAACCGGCAGTTTGTTGGCATTTGTGTAATCGAAATGATCGGACAGAAAGCCGTGGCAACGCCCCATAAAATTCGTCGCATGAATGGCTACACGAGCGGCATCGGGTGCCTGGCTCCGATTCAGCCGCGCGGAGAAGTTCGCTCGTCAGCCGCGGACAACACGCAACTGATTCGAGCCGCACAGCAAGGCGATTCGACAGCCTTCGACCAACTCGTCTGTCAATACGATCGCGCTGTGCTTCGCGTGGCGATTCACCTGACCGGCTCGACTGAGGATGGTCAGGATATCTATCAGGAAGCTCTTTTACGTGCTTACATCAAGTTGCCGATGTTTCGTTTCGAGTGTTCGTTCTACACCTGGATTTACCGAATCGTCAGCAATTTGTGTCTCGATCACCTGCGCAGGAAGCGCCTTCACTTTCTCTATTCGACGACGGTCCTCTATCCAGACGGGCAGGAGCACGATCTTTCACACCAGGTGCCGGATGATCGGCCGATTGCCAGCCCAGAACGCAATTTAGGGCAGACCATTTTGCGGGAGCACATATTGCGCGCTTTAGGCGGACTCTCGCCGCGCGAGCGCATGGTTTTCGAGCTCAAGCATTACGAAGGGATGCAGCTGAAAACTGTGGCCGAAATCCTGAAAACCACCGAGGGGACCGCAAAGAACACTCTGTTCCGCGCCACGCGCAAGCTGCGCGCCCAACTGTCGGAACAGGAAGTCGAGTGCCGGGCGCGGTTCTAATAGTAAGGCCCTGAGTGCTAACCTGGACGCCCTTTGCGTGGCCACCGCCGCATTCGGCAGGTGAATCTAGACCGCCCCAAATCTCATCTACCGATCATGCTTGAACAATCTGTTCCGGGCCCGGAACTCAACGGGGCCGCACTTCATCCGGCAACTCGACTGCATGATGCCGAACTGCTCGACGCTTACTCCCATGCCGTTGTCGCTGCCGCCGAAGAAGTCAGCCCGTCGGTCGCGAAGATCGAAGTCACGCAAACTGCTCGAGCCCGCAACGGCGAATCGCGCGAACGGCAGGGCGGCGGATCCGGTTTCATCTTTACGCCCGATGGCCTGGTGCTTACTAACAGCCACGTCGTCCACGACGCAACGCGGATTCAGGTGGCATTGCCCGATGGCCGGCAATTGCCCGCCCATCTAATCGGGGATGACCCAGCCACCGATCTTGCCGTAATCCGCATTGATGCCCCTGCTCTCGCCGCAGTCGAATTCGGCGACTCACAGAAGCTGCGCGTTGGCCAGTTGGCAATCGCGATCGGCAATCCATACGGATTCCAATACACCGTCACAGCGGGCGTGGTCAGCGCACTGGGCCGCTCGCTGCGCTCTTACTCCGGACGCATGATTGACGATGTCATCCAGACAGACGCATCCCTTAATCCCGGGAATTCCGGCGGACCTCTGGTTTCGTCCGATGGAAAAGTGATCGGCGTAAATACGGCAACCATCATGGGAGCGCAGGGGCTGTGCTTCGCGATCGGCATCAACACGGCGAAGTTCGTCGCCAGCCGACTCTTGACTCATGGACGCATTAAGCGCGCCCATATCGGAATCGAAGCGCAGACGGTGCCGCTCCACCGGCGAATCGTTCGATTTTACGATTTGCCGAAAGAGACTGGAGTAATGGTGATCGGAGTGGAGACTAGTAGTCCGGCGCAAAAAGCAGGCTTGCGTGAGGGGGATGTGATTATTGCGTTGGGAAAGCAGCCGGTCGCGGGCGTGGATGATCTGCACCGCCTGTTAACCGACGCCCAGGTTGGCACGCAGAATGCGGTCACCGTAGTGCGCCGCACGGAGCGTCTAGAATTTCCAATCGCCCCTCGCGAATCATTGGAATAGTTCTTGTTCGCGACTCCGCGCCTTTCTTTGCGTACTTTGCGGTTAAGAACTTCAAAACCTTTAACCGCAAAGACCGCAAAGGCTTCGCAAAGGTCGCGAAGAAAAACCTGAAGCTTGACGCCGGGAGCCGGACGCCTATTTGCGTTCATTGACCCTCCCTTCCCCCTATGTTAGTTTCTGAAACGGAAGGGATTACCTTGCAGGCGACAGTTCCTGCCGGACTGGATCGCAAAGAGGCCGAAGTTTACCAGAGGCTCGATCCAGTGCGGCTCCCAAAACACATTGCCATCATCATGGACGGCAACGGCCGCTGGGCGCGGAAGCGTCATTTGCCGCGCGTGGCCGGGCATCGCGCCGGCGTGACTTCGGTCCGCTATGTGGTCGAATGCGCGTCCCGCATCGGCATCCCCTCGCTGACGCTTTACGCTTTTTCCGAAGAGAACTGGAAGCGCCGCCCTAAGACTGAAGTCGACTTTTTGATGAAGCTGCTCGCGCGATATCTGAAGCAGGAAGTCCCGACTTTGCACAAGAATAATGTGCGGCTTCAATATATAGGCCGCCTGCACGAGCTGCCGGAACTCGTCCAAGAGAAGATGGAATGGGCACGGAGTGAAACTTCTGGAAATACGGGAATGCTGTTGACCCTGGCGCTCAATTACAGCGCGCGCTCGGAGCTGACGGACGCGTTTCGCTCGATTTTGCATGCCGCGGTGAACAACGGCGGCGTTCAACATCTGAAAATTGATGAAGAGACTATTTCGAAGCATCTTTACACCAGCCACATGCCCGATCCCGATCTCGTCATCCGCACCAGCGGCGAAATGCGGCTGAGCAACTTCCTTCTGTGGCAACTCGCCTACGCAGAGATTCACGTTGTGCCAACCCTGTGGCCAGAATTCCGCGGGCTGCACCTGCTCGAAGCTATTGCCGAATACCAGACGCGCGAGCGCCGCTACGGCGGATTGAACGAATCCCAGGCTTCGCGGGCGCTGCGGAGCTAGCCGGATTGGAACTCCTCAAGCGAGTACTGACCGCGGTAGTGCTTATTCCGCTAGTTGTATTACTTATCTTGCGGGCGCCGGCCCCTGTGCTCGCATTTGTCAGCGGAGTGGTAGCCTTAGCCGCCCTCCATGAATTGTTCAAGTTGTCCGAGGCGTACAAGATCCAGCCGTTGCGAATACCCGCGTATGTGTTTTGCGCGCTTTTGTTTCTTGTCATCGCGATTCACCCCGGCGGCGCAGACCTGGTTTCGACCGCCGCAATCAGTTACATAGCTGTAGCGGCTGCCGTGCTCGCGCCGTTCGTCTTTCTTGCAATCGCAATGTCGAGAGATCAGATTTCCTCGGCGTTCCCCGCCGCAATGGTGGCGGCGTTCGGCTTCGCATATGTCGCGCTCCCAATGGCGTTGCTGGTCCAACTGCGCGAGCAGTGGCGCGGCAGTTTTCTGGTGCTCTATTTGCTGCTAGTAGTCTGGGCAGGCGACATCTTTGCCTACTTCATCGGGAAGCCATTCGGACGTCATCGCATGTCTCCACGCGTCAGCCCAAACAAGACTTGGGAAGGAGCGATCGCTTCCGTAGTCGCGAGTGTAGCCGTGGGTGTGCTGATGTTTCACTACGCGCAGCCGATCAGTAGTGCGTTGATGCGCGCGCACCTGATCGAACGCCAGAACGGAATTTTCGAGGCGATGCCTCTGCTGCCGGTCATCGTGCTCTCGGTTGTCCTGAACATCGCAGCGCAACTGGGAGACCTGGTGGAATCGCTGATCAAGCGGGGCGCGGGAACCAAAGATTCAGGCGCGATTCTGCCCGGACATGGCGGCATGTTGGACCGCATCGACGCGCTCCTGTTTGCGGCACCGGTGTTGTGGTGCTACGCGGCATGGCACGTCATGACTCAGTAGGAACGGATCGTCCTCGAATTTCGTATTCACAAACTATGTTGGCGGGAGTGAACTTCATTGGCTGGCTGTGGACGGCATTCGCCTTCGTGTGGATCGTGGGATGGCTGCGAACCAAGCCGACCCAGGAACAACAGCCGCGGTCGCAACGCTTGCTTTACACCATCCCCGTAATTCTCGGCACGTATTTGATTGGCAGCACGCGGATTCACCTCGGATGGTGGACTACGCGCCTCCTTCCCAGAACTGAAATGATTCAGGCCATCGCAATCCTTCTCACCACTGTGGGAATCGGGCTGGCGATATGGGCAAGGTTTTATCTGGGGCAGAACTGGAGCGGCACCGTCACCATCAAGGTCGGGCACACACTGACCCGCACCGGGCCGTACAGATGGGTGCGCCACCCGATTTACTCAGGAATACTGCTCGCACTGATCGGAACAGTACTGGCCCGTGGCAGGCCGGTGGGAGCCATTGCTGTTGCTCTGTTCTGGCTGGGTTTCGCGTTCAAGCTCCGGCTGGAAGAACAGTTCATGCGTAAAACGTTTGGTCCGGAATACGACGAATACGCAAGAACGACCGGAGCGCTGGTGCCGAAGTTGTATTAGCGCATTAGAGAACACGCCTCATCGAATGAGCGTGATATTCTCGCACCAACAGGAGAAAGCTAATGGCTCACCTTGACCGCATTACCCAAGATCCCACGGTGATGGGGGGGAAAGCATGCTTGCGGGGGATGCGGGTTACCGTTGGGATGATTGTCGGGCAGATCGGCAGTGGCCGAAGCATAGACGAAGTGCTTTCTGAGTATCCGTATCTCGAGCGTGAGGACGTTCTACAAGCTCTGCGCTACGCAGCATGGCTGGCTGAAGAGCGTGACGTAGTCCTGCCCGGAGCATGAAACTCCTGATTGATATGAACCTCTCTCCCCGCTGGGCTGAATTCCTGAATAGAGCGGGATGGGAAACAGTTCACTGGTCATTAGTAGGGAAGGCGAGTGCAACCGACTCCGAGCTGATGGGCTATGCCGCGCAGCATGATCAAGTCGTAATAACCTACGATCTCGATTTCGCCGCAATTCTCGCCGCGACCCACGGCCACAAACCGAGCGTTGTGCAGCTCAGGACTGATAACCTCGATACTAGAGTTGTAGGCGAGAAGCTCGTGTCTGCACTCAAGGAGTTGCAACATGAACTGGAAAGCGGCGCATTAGTGACGATCGATCCGCGGCGTACTCGGGTTCGCCTTCTGCCGCTCAAGCGTGAGAGCGGCAGCGCCAATTAGATTCGAATCTAAGTCGCAGCTTTCTTAGCCGACTCCAACGTGACCCTCTGCTTGCTTCGGTACGCGAGATTCGCCATATGCGCGGCTACTGCGCTTCTATAACCGAGTTCCACCGGCGCGTTCGGCGTCTTCCGGCTGCGAATGCACTCGACCCAATTCTCCATGTGGTTTTGGTCGGGGGTGCTTGAGGTCAAGGCTGCCCCGCTGGGTCGATTTAGTTTTTCAGGGAAATAGCGCGTTAGCTCATCCGATTTACCGCTGACCATATCGGTCGCGCCGGCTACGTGCTCGATGGTGCCGTCGCTGCCGAGGAAGCGCTCGCCTAAACCATAGCGGCTGTTGTTAAAAGTCGATTGCCAGGTCACGACAACATCGTTCGGGTAATCGAGGGTGACGGCAATCGTGTCAGGCACTTCGCGTCCATCTTTTTCGGAGAACACGCCGCCTGACATGTATGCGGCACTCGGCAAATCGAGATTCAAAGCAGATACGGTCCACGCAATCTGGTGCACCATGTTCTCGGTGATGTTGCCACCCGAGAACTCCCAGAACAGCCGCCAGTTGATGAATTTATAAGGGTCGAACGGACGATCGGCGCGGCCATTGAGAAAGGCGCCCCAGTTCACGTTTTGCGCCGTGCAGTCGGACGGCACTGGCCGCACCCACTGGCCTTTGCCGTGGGGAGTGTTGCGGCTCATCCAGGAATCAACCTGCGTTATCTTTCCCAGTTGCCCATCCGCGATCCACTTCTTCGCATCAGCAAACGCGCCGGAGCTTTCATGCTGCAGGCCGATCTGGATCACGCGGTCTGACTTCTTCGCCGAGGCAAGGCATTCGTCCGCTTCCGCGATCGACCACGTCATTGTCTTTTCGCAGTAGAGGTCTTTGCCTGCGGCGATCACGTCGAGAAAATGTCGCGCATGAAGATGCAGCGGACTGGCAACGATGACTCCATCCAATTGCTGATCGAGAAGCTGGCGATGATCTTTCAATTTGCGAACGCCGGAGGCGTGTTGTTCAGCTTCGTCGAGTCGGCGTGGGTAGATGTCGGCGACAGCAACCAATTCAGCATTCTTCACCGCCAGGATTTGCTTCAAAAGTTCCTGGCCGCGCGAGCCTACGCCGATCATGCCGACACGAACGCGATCGTTCGCGCCGAGGACTCGAGCTGGAGCAGTCGCTAACAGTGCCGCGCCGGCAGCCGTTTTTCTGATGAAGTCACGTCTGGTCTCTTGCAGCATCGTTTAATCCTCTCAATGGGTCACGTAGGCCCGGGTGCCCTCACCCGGGCGGGCCAATTGTGCTCTCCGGATCTCGCCGCGCGAGGCGCGGCTGGGCGGGTGAGGGCACCCGCCCCTACGTGGTTCTTGCCATTTACAGCGCATCGGCCTTCTGCAGAGCTTCTTTCATCCCCGCCCAACTCTGGCGCGTGGACGCCTCGGGCGTTCCCGCACCCCGCCAGTGCGTTTCGAGACTCACCGCGAAGTGATATCCGTCTTGCTTCAGCGCTTTGAACTGTCCAGCCCAATCCACAATGCCCGTTCCGACCGGCGCCCATTCGTACTTGTCGCCGCTCTTAACCGCGTTCTTAACATGGCAATGCCCAATCCTTGCTTTAGGCAAAAGCTCATATCCGTTTGGATACGGAGTTTCGCCGAGTTCGGCCGCGTTCCCGGGGTCCCAATTCACCATGAACGATGGATGCTGCACGGCTGCCAGCAGCTCGGCAACCTCTTTTCCGGTTCCGGTGTTGCAGGAGGACTCGTTTTCAAGCACAAGAACCATGTCCTGCTTCGCAGCTTTTTCCGCGGCCTTGCGCAACCTTTCATTGATTTCAGCTCGATACGGCTTCTGATCGTCGAGACGCCAGAAGTCGAAGCAGCGCACGCGGCCGGTGTTGAACGCTTTCGCCATCGCGATGCTCTTTTCGAGGACTTCATCCTGTTGATCGAAACCATAACTCGAGTTGAACTGATCGCGCTTGGGGCTGAACTTCGATTTCGGCGCTCCCGGCCAGTCCACTTTGAAGAGCGGGCTGGCGATGTCGGTCACACGCAGGTCGTATTTCTTGAGCAGGCGCTGCGACTCGGCAATTTCCTTCGCGTCGAGATCAATGATGTTCTTGTTCCACATGCCCCGCAGCTCGATCCACTTCATCCCGAACTCAGCCGCGACGGCGCACGCGCGCTCGAAGTCCTGGCTGATCTCGTCATTGATGACGGCGACGCGGAAGGGAGAGTGATTGAGATCTGCGGCTTGCGTCAGCGATGGCAACATAGTCGCCGCGGATGTCGCGGCTACAGTGGAGAGGAACGTTCGACGGGATAGGGAGGACATAGGATGTAATCAGAACCCGCCATGATAAACCAGAACACCGGCTCTTTTCCTGAAGCCTGAAGCCTGACGCCGACGCCCGAAGCCGAAATCGTGAAGCCTGATGCCTGATGCCGTGTTTCCTGTACCATATTTACATCCATGAAGCGCATCGCGATTTTGGGCTCGACTGGGAGCATCGGGCGCAGCACTCTTAGTGTGGTTGAGTCGTTTCCGGACAGATTTCAGGTGGTCACGCTGGCCGCCGGACGCAACGTCGATCTCGCCTTCGAGCAAGCAAAGCGCTGGAGTCCGCAGGTGCTCTCGGTAGCGCTGGAATCTCAGGCGGAAAACCTGAAGTTGCGGCTCAAGAATGCGGGCGTCACCGGGATCGAAGTGGTTCATGGCGCCTTAGGCAACGTGAGCGTTGCTACCCACGCCGGGGTGGATTTTGTAGTCAGCGCTATCGTTGGCGTTGCCGGACTCGAAGCGACATACGAGGCAGTGAAGGCTGGCAAAACCGTCGGGCTCGCCAACAAAGAATGCCTGGTTGCAGCAGGAGAGCTGATCACGGCCGAAGCCCGACGCCAAGGCAAGCCGCTGCTGCCGATCGACAGCGAACACAATGCTGTTCATCAATGCCTTCGTGGCGGCCGCATGGAGGAAGTCCGCCGCATCTGGCTGACGGCATCCGGCGGTCCGTTCCTGAATACTCCTGTATCCAAATTTGGCGCCATCACGGTTGAGCAGGCGCTCAATCATCCCACCTGGAAGATGGGCAACCGCATCACTATCGATTCAGCTACGCTCATGAATAAAGGCTTCGAGGTCATCGAAGCCTGTCGTTTGTTCAACTTGCCGCCCGAGCAGGTCTCAGTCATCGTGCATCCGCAATCCACAATTCATTCTTTGGTCGAGTTTGTGGATGGCAGCATTCTTGCTCAACTCTCGGTGACCGACATGCGCCTGCCGATTCTCTACGCACTGACTTACCCCGATCGCATTCCATCCGACTTGAACTTTAGTCTCAATGACTTAAGGCACCTCGATTTCAGCCCTCCTGACATGGAAAAATTCCCTTGTCTGCGCCTGGCTTACGACGCGGCAAAATCGGGCGGCGGCAAAACGGTTGCCCTGAATGCCGCCGATGAAGTTGCCGTATCGGCGTTTCTGGATGGCAGCATCCGATTTCAGGAGATTCCCGTAGTCATTGAAGACGTGGTTTCTGAAACGCCAGCGGGCAAATTGGAATCTATTAAAGAAGTGCTGAGCGTGGACCAGGGGGCTCGGGCTGCAGCCCGCGAGCGAGTAGCCGGGCTGAGTTCGAAGCCTGTAAGCGTTGGATCTGCCAGAAGTAATTAACCTATGACCCCGATTGGATTTCTTTACGCCGCCATCATTCTCGGCTTCATGATTTTTATCCATGAGCTTGGCCATTTCATGGTGGCCAAGGCCCTGCACGTTCGTGTGGAGCAGTTTGCGATCGGCTTCGGCAAGCGCCTGATCGGCTTCCGCAAGGGCGACACCGACTACCGTATTAACGCGCTGCCGCTCGGCGGGTACGTCAAGATGGCCGGCGAAAATCCCATGGATGAACGCACCGGAGATCCCGGCGAGTTCATGTCCCATCCCCGCTGGCATCGTTTTCTGATCGCGATCGCCGGGCCGACGATGAACATTCTGTTGGCTATTCTGCTCCTGACAGGCGTGTTTAAGGCGCATCCAGAGTATGCGGCCGAGGAGCCGGCAGTTGTAGGAAACGTTAAGCCCAATTCGCCCGCGGCAAAAATCGGTGTTCAACCCGGAGACCGAATCATAAAGATCGACGGGATCAAGGATCCGACTTGGGAAGAAGTTTTTAGTCGGGATGCCATAACGGTAAATCAGCAGCTTCATGTTGTCATCCAGCGGGGAAGCACGACCTTCGAGAAAGATGTGGTTCCGGAGCCCGTCACCGCCAGTCAAATAGGATCTTCCGGTTGGTTCCCGAGTGAACCTGTAATTGTTGGAAGCTTGGATTCGAATTTGCCTGCGTCGAAAGCGGGAATACAAGTTGGAGACAAGATTCTTGCCGTAGATGAAAAGCCCCTTGCTTCTATGCCGGCTCTGGTATCAGAGCTTCAGGAAACAAAAGATAAGTCGGTGGACCTGACAGTCGAGCGCGGAGATCAAACAATTCATGTCGCCCTACGGCCAGAGCTTGTCCCGTTGCCGGGTCAGTCCAACGGTTGGTTCATCAAATTTTTGAGAAAGATAGGTTTGACTCGTCCAGAAATCAAGACTTATCGGATCGGGTTCACGGGCGCCCCCGCACCGACAAAGGTCGAGCCGATTACGATCCGCGAGGCCTTCGCCCGCTCGCTTTCGGAAAACAAAAACAACTCGTTGCTCCTCCTGGAACTGGTCGGAAAGTTGGTTCAACGCAAAGTTTCAATCAAGACCGTTTCAGGCCCGATAGGGATTGTCCAAATGACAGGGCAAGCCGCAGAGGCGAGGGGTTGGGGGCCGCTGCTAATGCTTACATGCGTGATTAGCCTTAATCTCGGAATATTCAATCTCTTGCCGATACCTATCATGGACGGAGGCGTGATTCTTTTGCTCTTCATTGAAGGCTTGATGCGGCGCGAAATCAGCCTGCGGGTAAAAGAGCGCATCTATCAGGCTGCTTTCGTTTTCCTCGTTCTGTTCGCTATTGTCGTGATCTTCAACGACATTTCAAAGCTGGGCGGAGGCCTGCCCTAAACTCCAATAGCCCTTGCAGGCTGGCGGTTTGGGCGAAGTACGTCGATGTACCCTTCATGATGGTGAAATTCAGGCTGCGCTTGGAACGAAACCTGTTAGAAAGAGCTCGAAAATTGGCGAGCATGGAAGGCAAATCAGTCGAAGACTTCATTGTGGATCTTCTGAGGAGCCTAATCGAGGCGAACGATACGGCCAAGCGCGAAACTCGAAAGCCGAAAGCAATCCGCTAAACATCAAGCCCGTACGTCCATCGGGGCAATGGTAAACTAAACATTCCACATGGCCTCAATTCAACGCCGTAAGTCCGTCACGTGTACCATCGGCAACGTCCGGGTGGGGTCGGATGCACCGGTTGTGGTGCAATCCATGACCAATACCGACACCGCCGACGTGCCTTCTACCGTCGAGCAGGTGGCTTCTCTCGCCCGCACCGGCTCCGAACTGGTGCGGGTTACGGTCAACAACGAAGATGCTGCCGCAGCTGTTCCCCAGATCGTTGAGCAACTGGATAAGCGCGGGGTTCGCGTCCCGATCATCGGCGACTTCCACTACAACGGGCACCTCCTGCTCAAGAAGTACCCTGCCTGCGCCCAGGCGTTGGCGAAGTATCGGATCAATCCCGGAAACGTTAGCGTCGGCCGCAAGGACGACTCGAATTTCCGCACCATGATCGAGGTTGCGGTTGAGAATCAGAAGCCGGTGCGTATTGGAGTGAACTGGGGATCGCTGGATCAGTCCCTGCTCACACGCATGATGGACGAGAACTCGCGTTCGTCCGATCCCAAAGATGCCCGAGAAGTCACCATGGAAGCCATGGTGGTTAGCGCTTTGAACTCCGCCGCGATTGCTGAGAAGTACGGTTTGCGCCCCGATCAGATCATCCTCAGCGCGAAAGTCAGCGGCGTACAGGATTTGGTTGACGTCTACCGCTCACTCGCCGCGCGCTGCTCTTATCCGCTACACCTCGGACTCACCGAAGCTGGCATGGGCGCAAAAGGGATCGTTGCTTCCAGCGCAGGGCTTTCGATTCTGTTGCAGGAAGGCATCGGCGACACGATTCGGGTCTCGCTTACTCCCGCCCCCGGTGGCGACCGCGCTGAAGAAGTGAGGGTCGCGCAGCAGATCTTGCAGTCGCTTGGAATCCGCAGTTTCACTCCGCAGGTAACTGCCTGTCCCGGTTGCGGACGCACCACCAGCACTTTCTTCCAGGAAATGGCAGAGCAAATCCAAAGCTACCTGCGCGAGCAGATGCCCGCCTGGAAAGAGCGCTACTCCGGCGTCGAAGAAATGAAGGTTGCAGTGATGGGATGTGTGGTCAACGGTCCCGGCGAATCCAAACACGCGAACCTTGGCATCTCACTGCCAGGGACATTTGAAGAACCCAAAGCTCCGGTTTACGTGGACGGCCGCTTGTTTACGACCTTGCGCGGAGACAAGATCGTCCAGGAATTCATGAAAATTCTCGACGAATACGTTGACTCCCACTACGCGAGCAAGCCTGAAGTTCCCGTCACGGTCTAAGTCGTTTCCGAGATCTCTGCACGCGAACCTCTTCCCGGGAAAAAGAAGCGGAACTTGAGTGGCCGTTCCCGCCGGCGTTCTTCTTCAAGGTGCCGCGTTCGGGCCTTCAGCAAATCGTCCAGCGACACTAGACCGAGGAACTTTCGGGTTTCGCGTTCCACAACCGGCATTCGGGTCAGTCCCTTTTCCGCCATGCGATACACGACCAGACGCAGAGGTTCGTCGGGGTATGCTTCCGTATCTGCCGTTCGAGTGAGTTCCGCCAGCGAGCAGTTCGCTGCTGCCTGGTCTTCCGACATTCGATCGTTAAGGTCGTGCCTGGTCACGACTCCGATCAACTCTCCCTGAAGCCCGACAACCGGAAGCAAACGTTGCTCCTGGCGATGATCCGTCCGCAAGGATTGCCATATCTCAGCCAACTTGGCGGTCGAGGGCAGCACAGCTACTTTGGTCCGCATGACCTCGCGCACGAACAGAATCTCGAGCGGGTCCACTGCGTACTCGCGGCTCAAGTGATAGCCCCGCCGCGCAACCTTCTCGGTCAGGATGGATCGCTTGAGAGTCAGCACTGTGAACGCGTGAGCGATCACGCTGGCAACGAGCAGCGGCAAGAAAACATTGGCATCGTGTGTGAGCTCGAACGCAAACACAATGCTCGTGAACGGAGACCGCATGGTGCCCCCGAGAATGGCGCCCATGCTTATCAGCGGCCAGAAACCGGCTCCCTCGTGAGGCAGAAACATTGCTTCGAGGCCACCGAGCGCGCCGCCCATCATCAACAGCGGAGCCAGAACACCGCCTGACGTTCCGGATCCCAGAGACACGGCCCAGATAAACCACTTGACCAGCAGAACTCCGAGAATCACTTTGGTGGTGACATCGCCGCGCAATAATCCACCGATGGTGTCGTACCCGACTCCAAGTGCCTGCGGAAAAACCAATCCTCCCAGTCCAATCGCGACGCCGCCGATCGCCGGCCACCACATCCAATGGATCTTGAGTTTTTGAAAGCCATCTTCCGCCGCATACACCGAGACCGTGAGCAGTGCGGACAGCGCTCCCGCCAGGATTCCAACTAGCACGCAACCCAGCAGACCTTTCGGCCCAATGAAGAGTGGATGCTCCGGCACGGGAAACAGCGGGCCCATGCCGAGGATGTATCGACGCACCACCGCAGCAACCGCGCTGGCCATAGCCACAGGAATCAAGCTGCGCGGCTTCCATTCGAAAAGCAGAAGCTCCACCGCGAGCAAAACCGCGGCAACCGGCGAAGCAAACGTCGCAGACATTCCACCTGCGGCGCCGGCAACCAGAAGAGTTTTTCGTTCCGCGCTGGTCAAATGGAACAGTTGCGCGATCAGCGAACCGAATGCGCCGCCGGTCATGATGATCGGTCCTTCGGCGCCGAACGGACCGCCAGAGCCGATCGAGATTGCCGACGAAATCGGCTTGAGCAGCGCGACCTTGGGTTCGATGCGGCTGCCGTTCAGCAGAATGGATTCAATCGCTTCAGGAATTCCATGTCCACGGATTCGCTCCGATCCATATCTGGCCATGAAGCCGATGATCAACGCGCCACCGATCGGCACCAACACGCTGTAGTAACCCAAATGATTGCCGGCGGGCGAAACCAGTTCGCTGCTCACCCGCCCGTAGTAGAAAAGATTGGTGAAGAAGCCGATCAGGCGGAGCAGAGCCAAGGCGACAAACGCGCAGACCACGCCAATGATCATTGCGAGCAATGTGATGGGGCAAAGGCGCCAGGTTGCGGTGAAGTCGCCGAGTTCGAGATTGCGCGGTTTGGCTTTCATCCTGATTTGCGCTTCGTCCATGTTCGGGGCGATCTCGACTTTTTTCCTCGCGGATAGCCAACGAGAGCGGCCATCGCATCCACCAATTCCGCTCCCCGGCTGCGCACGTCATTGATCCGTTGACCGGCAACTCGTTCGAGCAGTTTCTGCCCGGGCGACGCAATCAAAATAAGAACCTGGCGTCCATCGCGCGGGTTGCGGCTGCGCTGCACGTATCCACGAGCTTCCATCCGGTTAATTAATTCCACCGTGCTGTTGTGCTTGAGTCCGAGCCGTTCCGCAAGCACTCTTACGCTCGGAGCGATTCCATCTGGCAGACCACGGAGCATAAGCAACAACAAATATTGTTGCGGCTCAAGCCCAATCCGCCGTGCGGCATGGTCGCTCTCAGACAAGAAACGCCGAACCTGGTAGCGGAGTTCCGCCAAAGCGCGGTAATCCGAACTGGTGACTCCCAGTGGCAAAGGCTTGTCGCCGTCCTGACCGCCATTATATCGTATTACGACATTATCTGGTCCAGTCGCACGGCTGGAAGGCACCCTGCAGCTCAAAGATTGTGTTGGAAATCCAGGGAATCAGGTCAGGCTCCGGGAACTTTGTCACTGCACCTTGATGTATTCTCCCTTTCCCCAGCCGTGACCGTATTCATCCCACCCTTTTACCGCGATATAGTGTTTTCCCGAAGGCAAACTGAATGAATGGCTCACCGATGTTCCATGGGCTTTGTATTTAAGCACATGATCCACATAGATGCTCATCTTTTTCACCGGACTATTTGCCGGAGCGGAGGCAGAAACCTTAACTGGAGAGGGCACGGTTGCGTTTGCGAGCGGCGATGAGATCTTAATGGGCACGGGCACGATATTGACATTGACGATCTTGTGATATGTATCACCCGCAGAGTTTGACGCCCGCACCATTATTGAGTGAGTTCCCAGGCTGACCGGCACACTGGCCTGCACACCGGTTCCTCTGAATTGATAGGCGAGGTTTTGATCGACATAGACCTGTACCGTGGTTACCGGAATTGGATCGATAGTTTTCGCAGAGACAAATAGAGGCGCATAAAGCGTGGAGTTTGGCGCGGGCGAGAGAATCTTGACCGAAGGACTGGCCGCGGTCACCGCCACCTTGCTGCGCGTTAAGTTTCCTGAACTATCCGTCGCCTCTACGGCCAGGGTATGGGGCCCTGCTGGCAGAGATATCCTGGTGTTCAGCGTGTCGCCGCTGCTCTGGAAGTGCGCATTGCCATCGACATAAAGCTGCATCTTGGTGATGCTCTTGCTGCCGCTGCCGATTGCGCTTACCGGGACCGAAGAACCGACGACCGCATCGGGCGCAGGATCTGTGACCATCACCGCCTGAGATTGCACATTCACTTCGACACTTCGTTTGTGGACTCCTCCGGTTGCGTCCCAGGATTGGACGGTTACATGATGATTTCCCAAGCTCATTGATAATTTCGTGTTCAACGAGCCTGTGGATGTTCGATATCGCAAGACGTGGTCGACGTAAACCTGCATTGCGACCACTGGCGAATCATTCCTGGCGTCTGCGGTGACGTGCACAGGTGAAGCGACCTTGCCGTCTGGAAATGGCGCGCTGATTTCAACTGTGTTGAAGAAATCGGCCATCGGATTCGCCACCGCCGCCGCGCCGGGACAAGAATTGAATCCCATGGCGTCACAAATTGTCCGCAGCATATTTGAGTGATCGTAGCGATGTGTGGAAGCGTAGTGCGGGCGTACTTGTGGACCAATGACCAGCGTTGCTAAACGCCCGCCGCAGCCCTTTTTGATCGTAGCTGCACAGCGATCGTCGGGCAGAGCGCCCTTGCCGGAGAGGTCTGCTTCATCCCAGACAATAAACAGAATCCCGTCGCCACCGGGCTGAAACTCCGGCAAATGGAGAATTTTGGGGACGTGCTGGGAAAGCCAGTCATCCGCGGCAGCGAGTGAGCCATCATGGGCATCGTTTTGAAGGTTGGGAGTTATGTACGCGTAATTGGGAGTGTTGCCGTCGTCAATGTCTTTCGCCAAGCGCGAGAATGGCACGGAATTGCCGGCCTGCTTGGGATCGCAGGTGTCGGTGAAATCAATCAGGGGATTGTGGCGGCGCACGTAATCCAGATTTTTCAATCCCGTGAATCCCGCATAGGGAAGGTCTTCCTGATAGGAGCGCCAGGTAAATCCATTCGCAATGAGGTGTCGCGATAGATTGTCTACGTTGTAGCAGGCTGTGGTCTGGTCGTTTCCAGTTATGGGCTGGCCGGCGACCAGCCACATCAATGCAGAGAGAGAATTGTGTTGCTCGGCATAGTATTGCTTGGCTAATCCATACTTTTTAGCAAGCGAATTGAAATAGGGCATGTTTGAATTACCGATCACTGCTTCATAACTATGATTTTCTTCGGTGATGATCCAGACGTGCTGCGACTGCGGCGTAGCCGCCCAGGACAAAGTGCCGAGCAGCACGAGTCCGAGCGCAATAAACCTCATGGAGTCCTCCTCGTTGGATGTAGGCACAGATTTGCTTTGTGCTTGAGTTACGGCTTTGGAACTGCGGTGGGTTCGAACGCAAGCTAAATGCTTCGCGAAAGAACAACAATCGGGCGAACACCTTAACATTCCCGCAAATCGAGCATGGCCCTGTGAAAAGCGGAAAGTTGCAACGTAATTTCCCGCTCTTTCGTGGCGGAGCTGCTGGGAATTAACCATCAATTTTTGTCGTGGTCGCGAAACGGATGTGCGACGAGAGCCGAAGTGAACCTCCGTGCCGACTGGTCCCATTTCCCTGGTCACAATTCCTGCGTTACCATAAAGACCGGTCACTTCCAGACGGCTTGCTGTTGGGGTCGTCTTACCCGCACCAGGAGTTTTTGATCCATGGCGACCGTTACTCAGAATCCAACGATTTCCCTCACCAAAAACGAGCACCTGCTTCGCTGGGTGGAAAAAATGGCCGAACTGACCCGGCCCGACCGCATTCATTGGGTTGATGGATCCCAGGAGGAATACGACCAGCTTTGCGATGAGATGGTCGAAAGCGGCACGCTGATCCGCCTGAATGAGAAATTGTGGCCGGGGTGTTTTCTGGCACGATCGGATAAGAGCGACGTAGCTCGTGTCGAAGACCGCACTTTCATTTGCTCTCTTTCTAAAGACAGCGCCGGGCCCACCAACAATTGGGAAAATCCCTACGAAATGCGCCGGAAGCTTCGCGGTCTGTTCCGGAATTCCATGAATGGACGCACCATGTACGTGCTGCCGTTCAGCATGGGCCCGATCGCATCGCCAATGTCGCAGATCGGAGTGCAGCTCACCGACTCGCCTTACGTCGTGGCCAGCATGCGCACTATGGCGCGAATTGGACTGCCGATCTTTAAGGAGATAGACAAGGATTACAAGCGCGTCGTCCCCTGCCTACACAGCCTTGGCGCACCGCTAAAGCCGGGGCAGAAGGATGTTCCGTGGCCTTGCAACAAAGAGAAGTACATTGTCCACTTCCCAGAGTCGCGCGAAATCTGGTCCTACGGTTCTGGTTATGGCGGGAACGCACTGCTCGGGAAGAAGTGTTTTGCACTTCGCATCGCCTCAGCCATGGCGCGCGACGAAGGCTGGATGGCCGAGCACATGCTCATCGTCGGCGTCGAGGATCCCAAAGGACAGAAGACCTACGTCGCGGCAGCTTTCCCAAGCGCGTGCGGAAAAACCAATTTTGCGATGATGGTCCCGCCGGATGAGTTCAAATCCAAGGGGTGGAAAATCTGGACGGTTGGCGACGACATCGCGTGGATCACGCCCGACCCGGACGGGCGCTTGCGTGCGATCAACCCCGAAGCCGGATTCTTCGGCGTGGCGCCAGGAACGTCGGTGAAGACGAACCCGAACGCCATGGCGGCTCTTTCAAAGAACACGATTTTTACGAATGTCGCGCTCACGCCCGAAGGCGGCGTGTGGTGGGAAGGTATGACTGACGAACCACCGGCCGAGTGCATCGATTGGCAAGGCAATCCCTGGACGCCGGAGATCGCTAAGAAGACCGGCGCCAAGGCCGCCCATCCGAATTCTAGGTTCACCGCGCCCGCGAAACAGTGCCCGACCATTGATTCCGCGTGGGAAGATCCGACCGGAGTTCCCATAAGCGCGATCATCTTCGGCGGGCGCCGTGCCCACACGATTCCGTTGATATACCAGGCGTTCAACTGGAGCTCCGGCGTTTACGTGGGCGCCACAATGGGATCAGAGATGACCGCGGCGGCGGCTGGGGAGATCGGCAAAGTACGTCGCGATCCCATGGCCATGCTTCCTTTTTGCGGATATCACATGGGAGACTATTTCCGCCACTGGATCAAGATGCAGCGTTCATTAAGCATGACGCCGCGCATTTTTCACGTGAACTGGTTCCGCAAGACCAAAAATGGCGAATTTGTGTGGCCCGGTTTCCGTGACAATTTTCGAATGCTGAAATGGGTCGTGGACCGCGTCCACGGGCGCACCCGCACCAAAGAGACTCCAATCGGCTGGACCCCGTTTTACGAAGACATCGACTGGACTGGCCTGGATTTCCCGAAAGAAAAGTTTGATGATCTGCAGAAGATCGATCGCGACGCGTGGAAGAAGGAGGTCATCAGCCACGAGGAGTTATTCATCTTGCTGCACGCGCACCTGCCGCCAGAGATGATCTACGAGCGCGAGCTGCTGATTTGCAGGTTGTAGCCGTTAAGAGCTGCGTCCGCTATCGACTCATCTGCAATGCATGCAAAGGAGACTTCGCGCCAACCAGCGGGAAGGCCTCGTCCCCCTTCAGCATCCGCCACAGAATGCGGTTGAACACCTCGTCGTCTATGCGGTCCGGCTTGCTAAAGTCGAGCGCCTTCGACATTTCTCCTGCGGCGCTGTTTTTCGGATTCATCTCGTTCATGTCCTGGTCGGGCGTGATCGGCGTGTATGGCGTCATGTCGGGAGTATCGGAAAACACATCGGACAAGGACCGGCTGAAGTAGTCGAACTTCGACATGCGATCGAGTTTCAGGATGTCCTCAATCGCGGCGATCACGTCGGTCGTGTTGGCAAAGCGGTGAATGGTGCCCGAGTGGTTGTAGGCAGAAATGATGAACGCAGGCGAGCGGTGCGAATCCACGTGGTCGGGACCGGCTTGCGAGTCGTCCTCGAGAACAAATACGACGGTATCTCTCCAGAACGGAGACTTTGAAAGCGCCTCCACGATGCGCCCAAGAGCCAGGTCATTGTCGGCCATCAGGGCCTTGGGGGTGTGGGAACCCGCGTGCCCGCCGGCGGTGTGGTCGTTCGGCAGATGGAGAATTTCAAGCTGCGGCATCTCGCCTTTTTCGACAAATTGCTTGAACTCGGCAATCCAGGCGTCGGCTCTCGTCTGATCTGAGATATCTAGATTGAAAGGCGGGTACGCCATATCGATGTGGTCGGCGAGGCCTCGGCGTTTGGTTGATGCCCATTCCGGGGACTTCGGATCATTCACCATCTCGCCGTAATCACGGAAGCTGACGTGTTTCTTCTGCGCAAGGTTCCACAAAAAACCATTGGCCGGCTCATCGATTTCTTCATCATCGATTCCGGCGCGCCGGTCGGAATATACGGAATGAACAGTTTTCTCGTCGTAATCGGTCACATACGCGGCTGTAGACCAGATGTGTCCTTGCGAGCTGACTTCGGAATTCGTGAAAAATCTGTCAAGCAATCCGAAGCGTAGTGCAAGCGCGTGGTGATTGGGTGAGATCGCGCGGCCGAAAAAGACCAGATTCGGATCGCCGTCTCCTTCCTTCATGTCGCCAAAGACCTGATCGTAAGTGCGGTTCTCCTTAATGATGTAAACGACATGTTTGAACGGCGGGTAGGACTTCGCTTTGCGTTGCTCTCCCCAATTGTTTGCCTCGGAGACTCGCTTCGAATATTCGGCCAACGTTGCCGAATCGAAGCCGTTCGGAATGATGCGCAGCGTGCCATTGAGTTGGCCGAGATCGTATCCAGTGCGACGAACCAGAGGTTCCGCGGGAGTTGGGCCGTCGGGATTTGCATGGCTGCCATGTCCCTTACCGCACAACACCAGGAGTTCGTTGCCATTATTTACGACCGCCGCCGGATACCAATCGGTGGGAATCCGCCCAAGAGGTTTGTTGGAATTCGATCCCGAGGCATCAAACACAGCTACTGCGTTGCCATCTCCTTCGGCGACCAACAACTTTGACTCGTCCGCGGACAGTGCAAGCGCGTTCGGCGTGCTTCCCTCCGACGGGCCAGCAGGCGCGGCATCGCTGAGCCGTTGCACGACTTTTCTGCTCTTTGTATCCACCACGGCGATTTCGTCCGACCCTGCCAGAGCCACAAACAATCGCGATCCCGATTTGTTCGAGAGCAGCGCCGACGGATGGCGGCCCACGGTTATCTTCCCAGCCGCTTTCAGCTTTCCGTCTTTGCCAGTCTTGAATACGGAAACCGTATCCCCGCCCCACGCGGAAGCATACGCATGACCGTCAGCCGTCACTTCAATCCCGTAGGGATAGTGATCGGTCGGCACCCTTTGTACGACTTCACCGTTTTCGGGATTGACGACAGCCAGGCCATCGCCGACATTTTCCGCGACATAGAGCAAATTGCCACCCGGCGACAGAGCAATGCTGGCCGGGTATCGTGAACCGGTCTTGTCCGGCTTTTGTTGACCGAGCACAATCTTTCGTTCGAACTTCGCGGTCCCGTTCTCCCACGAGTAGACGAAGATCGAATCATCGTTGCCACCGGAAACGTAGAGGCGCTTGCCGTCTCGCGCGAAGACCACTCCCAGGAAAGCCGCCGGCTGCTCGAGGGTTTGCGTAACCTTGCGAGACTTGAGATCTACGATCTGGAGTCCCTGCTCTCGCCATCCGCTCAATACGACCGCCGCGTAATTTCCGTCCGGCGACAACGCCATTCCCAGCGGCACGCTGCCGAGGTCAGCGAACTCACCTGCGGGATCAAGATGGACGCCGGTGGACAGAGGCGTTGTGTAGGTGACACCGAAATCAGCGGCACACAGAGCACACGGCAGACGAAGTACGGCCAGTATCGCGAAAGCTTTCAGCGAAAACCTCATTAGATCACGAGAAGATCTGTTGGGAGACATGCCGAGAATTATAGTTCGGCAAGACCGGGGAGGCGTTTATGTCGTTCAGAAGGGTTGTAGAGGGAGCATCGATTCGAGTAGTTCAGCCGGCAACGCCCCGCGCCGGCGCTGATGTAGATTTTTCCTGCTTGATCGCGGAAAGCATCACTTCGTCATCGGAATACTTGAAATAATTCACACCACGAGCTTGCGCCTCGCGCTCCTCCGCTTTACCTAGAAGCCCCAGGTCGCTCTTCGAGACCAACCGGACGCCTTTCGCCTGCAAAGTTCGCGCAACCTCCTCAGCCGAAGCAGATGCCGGGGGCTCAATGCCGCTCAAGTACTGGGCGACGCACGCAGCTCCCACCTCGCCATCGTGCCGCGCAATCCCGACCAGTCCCTCGCTCGGTTTTCGTGCCCATCCGACCACGAACAGGCCTTCGCAGTTCGTGGTGCAAGCTGGATCGAAAACCTGATAGCAGGCGCTCGGATCAGCCTCCACTGCGTTGGTCACGTAGCCATCATTGCCATAGGGCAGCCCTACGGAAGGATCGTGCATGTCGCCGATGGCAAAAATCATCGTGTCGACGTCAAGCTCAGTTGTCTGGTCGGTCGCCTTGGCCGCGATGCCACCGTTGCGCTCCACAAGAATGTTCTCCGCGACCGTCAGGCGGGCGATGCGGCCGTCCGGCCCGGGGGTGATCGAAACCGGAGAATTCAAAAACCGAAACGTGAGGCGCGGGGTGATCTTCGGCTCGTCAGGAAATTTCGAAAGACATACAAAAGTTTCCTGCGCGACCCTCGCGATGTCTTGTCCGACCGCGGTCATGCGGTCCTGCACTCTCAGCAGTTCTTGCTGAAACGCCTGCCGGTCAAGGTACATGTGGATGTGCGCAAATTCTTTGTCATCGAACTTGGCTTCGAGCGGCCCGCGCCGGGCAATTACGATGATTTCCTCGGCGGTATGGGTGGGATCATCAAGTATGAGCCAGCGCGCGATATCGACCATTACATTACCCATACCAATAATTGCGACGCGCCTCCCGGTCGAGAAATCCTGGCTCGCGAACGGCGGAAGCTGATTGTAGAAATAAACAAAATCTTTCGCGCAATAGACGCCGCCGGCCTCTTCACCCGCAAGACCCAACTTCTTCGTCCCCTGCGCTCCGACAGCGAACACCATCGCTGCGGGCTTGAACTCGCGAAGTGTTTCGATCGAAACCGGCGAATTGACTCCAACCGGCACGTGGCCGAAGTAGTGCACATTGGGCAGGCTCAGCACCTTGGCAAACTGCTTTCGCAGGCCAAATTTCATTTTGTCTTTGACGGGATAAATGCCGTATTCCGCGAGTCCGCCGGGCTTCACATCTCGGTTGAAGATGATGGTTTCGTGCCCTGCCAACGCAAGCTTTTGCGCCGCGAAGAGCCCTGCCGGTCCAGCCCCCACAACGAAAACCGTCGCCATATCGTTACTCCAAGGTACATCAACCGGGAGCCAAAGTCAGGCGTATCCCCGGGAAACTCCATGAGAACATGGACCAAAGTTTAGTATCTGTGATCTTGATCACGCGGAAAGGTGGGATAGGCTGGGATGCCCCGGATGGATGGTGAGCGCGGCAGGATTCGAACCTGCGACCTTACATCAATCAACCTCGTTCGATGGTTCCACCTCGTTGGACGAATGCACAGAATTCCGGCACTATAGACTCCGGTTGACCTTCGCCGCTTGATGAGCCAGTCCTGTGTTGGTCGTGACCACGAGCGACGGTATATCGCAGTCCATCAGGAACGTTGCTCCGCACCATCTCGAGAAACAACCACCATGTGTACCTTGAATCTAGTCGTGATGGATTTTCCGACGATAAGTGTGATCAGAGTCATTCCCTTGCAGGCAGGGCTAGTTGAAAAGCGCGGGCGGTTTGTGACTCGATACCGCTCGCTGCACCAGTGACAACGGCCAGTTTGTCCCGAAATGCTTTCATCTTCTCTTCGTCATGCAACGTTGTAGCTAATACACTTACCGTGCCAGAAGCGTCAACTGTCGATAAACTCCATATCACTCGTTGAGACTGTGCCTGTTCGCATCCGATGCCTTTGTGAAAGCGTCTTCTCGGCGACCAAAACGGCTGCTGCAACGCTTATGACGTATATCCCAGCACGTTTCTGCTCGTAGGGTCGTCTCCATTCCTGATAAGAGTCTTTGTAGTCAGGCAGCGGCTGGTCGGGTGCGATCGTCCTGGCGACACGCCCTCAAATGCTTTTCGAGCGAAGGGCATGTGTTCAACTGAATCCGGTTCTGGCCCGCCCGGCAATTATGGAAGCGGACATTGTCAACGATACTTCAAGCTACTCCGTGGACTGCGCTATGCCCAGCCTTGGCCGAGACCTTGTAGCGGCACGTTCCTTTCTGAGAACACGCCAGAACGACACAAGGAATGAACACCCATACGAGCATAAGTCGTTGATCTTGATGGTGCCCCATTCATCGCACACCATAGTGTGGGGAGGATGGCTGACGATAAATCTGGAGCAGTATGATCATATCGGAATAGGTAACCCTTGGCGTCGCCCGATGAAAAAACTGAAAACAATTGATGCATTCAAAGTTCAAAGCCACCGTATCCCTGACGCTTTGGGATCGAACCAAAACCATAATGGGCCTCAATCCCAGCTAGTCAACGAAGCACATCTCCGAATGGCCATGGAGGCAGCGAAGATTGGCACATTCGAGTGGGACATGCGCACCGGTCAGGTCTATTGGTCACCAAACCTGGAGTCACTGATGGGGCTGCAAGCTGGAGGTTTCGAAGGGAATATCGAGGCCTTCGATCGATTCGTTTATCCAGAGGATAAGGAAAAAGTGGAGCTTGCGATCCGGAGATCCTCGGAAACTGGCGACGATTACGAAGTTGAATTCCGGATGATACGCCCCGATGGAAGTCTTCGATGGACGCAAGCAAAAGGTCGAATCTTTTTCGACGGTGCGGGCAGGGCCCGCGCGGATGATCGGCATCGACATCGACATCACGGAGCGCAAGAAGGTCGAAGAGGAGTTGTTGCGAAGCCAGGGAGAGGCTAAAGCTCGGGCCGACGATCTGGCCGCCATCCTCGATGCCGTACCAGCAATGACGTTTATCGCGCACGATCCCAGTTGCCAGACGATGACCAGCAGTCGCGCTGCCTACGAATTGTTGCGCACCCCATACGGTGCCAACACTTCGAAGTCGGCGCCGGAGGGAGAACAGCCGACCCATTTTCGGGTGGTAAGAGAAGGGCAGGAGCTTTCAGCCGCACAACTGCCGGTCCAAACAGCAGCACGGACGGGGCAGGCCGTGCGCGATGCGGAGTTACGAGTTGAATTCAATGATGGAACCTGGCGTGATATTTACGGTCACGCAGTGCCATTGACCGACGAATACGGTCGAGTGCGAGGAGCGGTAGGCGCTTTTGTGGATATCACTGCGCGAAAACGGGCGGAGGAGGAAGTCAAGAAAAGTGAAGCTCGCTTCCGGCGGTTTGTCGATGCCAACCTGATCGGACTGTTCAGTTCGAGTCCAGAACACAGCTTTATGAGGGCGAATGATGTCTTTCTGAATATGCTGGGATACACGCGAAAGGAATTCTATGCACGAAATTTCGATTGGCGATCGATCACGCCGTCGGAGCATTTGGCGCGCGGCGAAAAGGCGCTGGAGGAACTCAAGGCTACGGGAACTTTTGCACCCTTCGAAAATGAGTACGTCCGAAAAGACGGCACCCGTATACCCATTTTGATTGGAGCGGCGGTAATGACCCAGTCACCTTTGGAGTGGATGTGCTTCGTACTGGATCTTACAGAACGCAAGCGTATGGATGAGCTCAAGACGCGGGAAAGGATACAACAGGAATTGCTGGTGCATGAAATTCTGGCGCGCGAGGAGGAGCGCCGGCAGATCGCCCGAGAGTTGCATGATGAGTCCGGCCAGATGATGGCTTTGCTGCTGGCGGGCCTTCGCCTGATCGACGACGCCAGGAATTTAAAAGACGCAAAATCACAAGCTCAAAATCTCAGGAAGATTGCATCTTCAGCTATCTACGAACTGGGCAGGCTTTCACGCGGGCTTCATCCACTGGCGCTGGACGATCACGGGCTTCAAGTCGCGTTGAGATACTACGCTCAGGAATACGAAAAGATTCACAAGATCAAGGTGAAACTGCGGATCACCGGCCTTGGCGGGAAACGCTTGTCTACAGATATCGAGGCCGGAATCTACCGCATTGCGCAGGAGGCTCTCACCAACATTTCCAAACATGCCCAGGCCACGACTGCAGAGATACACCTTACCGCGGAAGATGAGTTTTTGGATTTGAATATCTCTGACGATGGACGCGGGTTCGATCCGAAGGGAGTGATCAGCGACGCCACCAGCCGGCATCTGGGATTGCAGGGGATGCGGGAGCGCGGTTCGATGCTGGGCGGAACCCTTTCGGTGCAGTCGCGCAGAGGCGGAGGTACAATCAAGACTTTGCGGATCCCTATAAAGTTTGCCAAGCCCTGATTCGCGAACCTCTCAAGAGGCGCTCCAGAACTTGCCGAAAAAGACCCCCATCAGCGTCGTCATTGCCGACGATCACGCGATTCTGCGGGTTGGATTGCGCCTGTTGCTGAGTGTGCAGCCAGACATCAAGGTGGTGGGAGAGGCAGGGGACGGCGATGAAGCGCTGGAACAAGTGCGACTGCGGAAACCGGACGTTCTTTTGCTGGATATCAGCATGCCCGGTACCGGCGGAGTGGAAGCGGCCAGCGAGGTCAGGAAGAGATGGCCGCACACGCGGGTAGTTTTTCTGACCATGCACGGCGAGGCCCCTTACTTGGATTCGGCTCTGGCGGCGGGCGCGTCTGGGTATGTGCTCAAGAGAGCTTTGGATTCGGATCTGGTGTCGGCCATACGCGCCGCTCACGCGGGCAGCACCTTTATCGATGCCGGGGTGGCTGGACATCTGGTGGCTAAAGCCCTGGGCTCGGATGGCCGCACAGGTGCCGATGCTCGACAGGCTTGTGACTTGCTGAGCAGGCGGGAGTTGCAGGTTCTGAAATTGGCGGCGGCTGGATTGACCAATCGCCAGATTTCATCCAAGGTCTTCGTGGGCATAAAAAGCGTCGAAACCTACCGCGCTCGCGTATTGAAGAAACTAAAAATCAAAACGCGGGAAGAGATGATCCGATTTGCGCTGGACGCCGGATTGTTCAGCCCGGCTGAATCGCACAAGAGTTGATGATTCTGTCAGGGTTTGCCCGACACGTATTTTACCCTTCCACCCGACTGTTCCGGCCGCAGCCTTCCTTGCATACTAGCCCTGCATACGAGCGCCGGGTTTCTGCCAGGTCCATCCGTAGGGCCCTTTCGTTTGAGTTACCCCGATGTCAGGGATATCAAGTCGACAGCTGATGGAAAAGAGCTTTTTGAGTGGAAGCATCTTCTCTCTGAAGCGCTTCTGGAATTAGATGAAGCAAGATTGCCGCAGCGCATTGCGACGGCGCGAAACGCCATCTTGCAGCGCTTAGAGAAGTGGCAGGACGGCCAGCATGGGGACAAAGAAGAGAAGGTCGCCCTGCGAGATGCTTTGAACACCCTGCAACTATTGCAGAATGTAAGCGGCAAGGCGCAGAAGTGCGTAGGATGCGAGTACCCTCAATTGGAGTTCGAACCAGTGGTTATCCGATAATGAGAGTTTCGCTGTGACAGAAGCATCGGGTTAACCTCAATTTGCAAATCTGGCAGCGCTCGCCGGTTCGTGTGCGCGGGAGAATGCATGAGCCCGAGAGGAATCGATACTCTTGCGAAGGTTGTTGAGCGGCCCATCCTGGCCGAATTGAAAGAGACGCTCGCGCCCTACCATCGCCGGGTGGAGATGAATGTGAATCTATCGGCTGCGCTGGCATCAGCGGCCGCATACCGCAACCTGCTGATCAAGTTTTTCGGCATTACCGCCGCACTGGAAGATCAACTCATCCTTGTTGAGGATTTGGAGATCTGGCTGCCGGATATTTCGCGCCGCTGGAAGACGCCATTGCTGAGGGAAGATCTGGCGGTTTGGGGCGCCGGGTTCGAAAGCTACCCCATTTGCATCGATGTCCCTGCACTTGAAAGCATGGGCCCCGCTTTTGGCTGTTTATACGTTCTCGAGGGCAGTACGCTGGGAGGTCAAATCATTGCCCGGGATGTTCACAAGCATCTTGGGCTGACGCCGGAAAATGGTTGCCGATTCTTTTCCAGTTACGGAGCGGAGGTCGGTGGCATGTGGAAGACCTTCGGCAGGTGTCTGGAAACTTGGTGCGCGGCGAATGTAGGGTGTAGAGACGAAGTTCTGGAGGGAGCCGCAGAGACTTTTGCGTGTTTCACGCGGTGGCTAAGTTGTAGCGACCCTTCTACAGACGGTGAGGCATGACATCTATCCCGGATACCGCTGTGTTTCACCATCGGCGATGCCGTCGATGATGCCAGTGATCGGAAACATCCCACGGGAGAAATTTATGAGGGTACGCGATTGACATCAATGGTTACGCCAACCATTACGACGAAGAACGTTGACCTGAGCAACTGCGATAAAGAGCAGATCCAGTTTTCGGGCGCAATTCTGCCGCACGGTTTTCTGCTGACCGTTCGCGAACCTGAGTTCACGATTTTGCAGGCGAGCCAGAACACGGAGGCAATCTTCAAGCAGGAGGCGGCCGCGTTGTCCGGCCAAAACCTGGCCAGTCTGCTGGATGTCGAGCCATTCCAGGCGATCCGGGAAAAAGTTAAGGTTGAGGCGTTAGATGGGCCGCCAACTCGCGTTGCCATCGTTCACCTCCAAGGGAAAAAGTGGCATATGTTGGCCCACCGCTACGATCAGGTTCTGTTTCTGGAGTTCGAACCCGGGCCGGCGCAGACCGAGCAATCGGTAGCCGAGTTGTATTCGAAACTTCAAGCGGGCATAGCCAGGATTCAGCGAGCGAAGTCTTCGCAGGAATTCTTGGATCAGACGGTCCAACGAATTCGCGCTCTGACCGGCTTTGACCGGGTGATGGCTTACAAGTTTCTGCAAGATGGAAGCGGCTGGGTGCGGTCGGAATCAGTGATTGAGGGACAGACGCCCTATCAAGGACTTCACTTTCCGCCCTCCGACATCCCGGCGCCGGCGAAACGTCTGTTTACTTTGAGCTGGCTGCGGCACCAGCCGGATATAAATTACACGCCCGTGCCGATCGTGCCCGAAAAGAATCCGCTCACCGGCGGCCCTCTCGATCTGAGTTGTGCCGTGTTGCGTAGCGTTTCGGTCATGTATACCGGCTACCTCAAGAACATGGGCACGCATTCCAGCATGGTGATGACTCTGCTGAAAGACGGCCGGCTGTGGGGGCTGATCGCGTGCCATCACCACAGTGGCGCGAAGCACGTTCCTTACGAAGTGCGAGTGGCTTGCGAGTTCCTGGCCAACATGGTGTCCTTGTTGCTGTCTGAGAAAGAGGAACTGGAATTTGCCGACTACAAACTGAAACTGAAGAACACCCAGGCTGCTCTGGTCGAGGCGATGTCGACGAGCGGCGAGTTTGCAGAGGTACTCGTCAGGGGCAGGCCCAACATGCTCGACTTTTTGCGCGCCGGAGGGGCTGCGGTCGTAGCCGATGGAACCATTTCCCTGCTGGGTAGAACGCCGGAGGAAGATCAAGTGCGGGCGCTGGTGGACTGGTTGGGGGATCAAAGCAAGGATGAAGTGTTTGCGACCGATTTGCTGGCAGCTGAGTTCCCGGAGGCCAGGCGTTTCAAGTCTTCGGCAAGCGGAATTCTAACAATTCGTTTCTCCGCCACGAAGAAGGATTACCTGCTGTGGTTTCGTCCTGAACTATTGCAGACAGTGCATTGGGCCGGCGATCCTCACAAACCCGTCAATATATCGGACGATGGACAACGGCTGATGCCGAGGACCTCGTTCGCCCTCTGGAAAGAGTCGGTGCAGTGGAAGTCTGAGCCCTGGCTCGATTTGGAGATTGATGCCGCGCGCGAACTCCGGCTGACAGTCTTGGAACTCATTCTGCGCCAAGCCGAAAAGCTCGGCGCACTGTACAAGAATCTGGAACGAAGTCACATGGAGCTGGATGCATTTGCTTATGTGGCTTCGCACGATTTAAAGGAGCCGCTTCGAGGCATTCACAATTACTCCCAGTTTCTTCTGGAAGACTGCATTGACCGCCTGCAGCCGGAGGAGATCGCCAAGTTGCGCGCCATGGCGCGGCTTACCCAGCGAATGGAAGATCTGCTCGATTCACTGCTTCACTACTCGCGCGTCAGCCGCAGCGAACTGAGGCCGAACCTTTGCGACCTCAATACAGTGGTCGCGGATGTTTTGGAGTTCCTGCGGGTGCGAATCGCCGACGCGGGCGCCAAAGTCCGCATTCCACGGCCTCTGCCTTCTTTGGAGGTCGACGACACCTCAATCAGCGAAGTGCTGAGTAACCTGATTTCAAATGCAGTGAAGTACAACGACAAGCCTGAGAAATGGGTGGAGATTGGTTACACTGAGTCGTCTGGAAATCCGTCCGTTTTTTATGTTCGCGATAACGGAATTGGAATCGAACCGCAGCATTTTCAGGCGATTTTCATGATCTTTCGGCGATTGCATGGGCCCCAGGAGTTTGGCGGCGGTACCGGGGCAGGCTCACCATCGCGCAGAAAATAGTGCAGCGGCTCGGGGGCCGCCTGTGGGTCGAGTCTGTACCCCACCAGGGATCAACCTTTTACTTCACGGTGTCTCCCACCGCAGGGCACCCCCCCCAAGGAAAAAATGATGCATCGAAATGATCCAATCCTGATTATTGAGGATAGTGACGAAGACTTTTTCGCCGCCCAGCGCGTGCTGGCTAAGTTCGGCAATTTTCCTTTGTTGCGTTGTTGCAGGGGTGGCGAAGTGATCAGCGTTTTGAATGAGAGCGGGCGGCGCCCTCCTAGTTTGATTTTTCTCGACTTGAACCTGCAAGGAAAGCGAGACGGACGAAGCGTTTTGACCGATCTCAAGGCGGATGCCCGTTTTCGGAAAATTCCGGTGGTCATCATGACCACCTCGTCGAACCCTTCGGATGTTCGCCACTGTTTTGACTGCGGCGCGGCGGGATATCTGGTCAAACCGGTCAGCCTGGATAAGTTCGTGGAATCCATCCAATGCGTGCTGAAGTATTGGTTCGAGATTATGACATTGCCAGCGAAAGTGGGAGTGGCACTATGAACAGCTCGCCGGCCAAAGATATTCAAACCATCCTAGTAGTCGATGATTCTCTGCACGATTACGAAACCTACGTGCGCTATCTCAACAAAGCTCGGCCCAATACCTATCGAACTAAGTTCTTGTCAATTGGCAAGCAGGTATTTTCCTCACTGAACGAAAGTCATCCTTATTGTGTGCTGTTGGATTTGAGTCTCCCTGATATGACGGGACTGGACATCATCCGGAAACTCACCAAGGACAATGGCGGGGCACTCCCTTTTCCCATCGTAATCGTGACCGGTTCAGGCGATGAAACCACAGGGCAGAAAGCGGTCTCGCTCGGCGCGCAGGATTATCTGGTTAAGCAAGAAGTCACACAAGAATCACTTTCAAGGGCAATCGAATTTGCTGTAACCCGCTTTCACTTGGAACAACAGCTGCGTGCCAGTGAAGCTCGATACCGCCAAATATCGGCGCATATGAAGTTAGCCGCTGACGCTGCAGCGATGGGCTATTGGTCCTGGGATGCCATAACCGGCGCGATTAATCCAGATGAAAACAATCGGCGAATGCTCGGACTCCCGCTTACTGGACCTGTCACGCTGGCGAACTTCCTGGACGTCGTCGATGAACAGGATCGTCCGATTCTGGAAGCTTCAATCGATAAATGCCTTCGTACTGGAACTAACTACGATGAGGAATTCCGGGTTACGCACCCTGACGGTTCAATCCATTGGATCTCCAGCAGGGGTTCGGTGATTTGTGACTCAGAGGGTGCTGCCGCCGGCATGGCCGGAATCGCGATCGACATAACTGAGCGAAAGACAGTTCAAGAGCAACTCATCACCGCTACAGCAAAATTCCGGGCTGTGTTCGACCAAACTTCAGTCTTTGCGGGGATTACGACTCTTGGGGGTACCGTCATCGACGCGAATCGCATGTCGCTGGAAGCTTGCGGCTATCGCACCGAAGATGTGCTTGAGCGGCCCTTATGGGAAACCAGGTGGTGGCAAGATTCTCAGCAAGTGCAAAACAAGATCCGCCATGCCACATTACAAGCTGCACAAGGCATCCCCTACCGAGAAGTCTTGCCTTACCACTGGGCCGATGGCAGCGAAAGATTGGTCGATTTTGCCCTTCATCCCATTCGGGATGAGCGCGGCCGGATTATCTTTCTTCATCTAACCGGAGTCGACATCACCGATGTGAAGCGTGCGGAACAGGACTTGCAAAGATCCCATGAAGAGTTAGAGCAAAAAGTAGCGGAGCGGACGCGCGCACTGGCTTCCAGCTTGAAAAAGGTCGAATCGGAAATCGCCATTCGAAAGACCACCGAAAGAGAGCTTCAGGAGCTCTCAGCTCGTGTGCTCCGATTACAGGATGAGGAGCACCGCCGGATCGCGCGGGAATTGCACGACAGCACAGGGCAGATCCTTGCTGGTATAAAGATGACCGTCGCCTCCCTGGGGGGTCTGGTAAAGGGTATACCGACCGCCGCGAAGTTGATTGACGACCTGAACGCCCTAACCGACGACGCCATCAAAGATATTCGCACGACCGCGCATCTCCTGCATCCACCTCTTTTGGATGAAGTGGGCTTCAAGTCTGCCGCACAATGGTACGTAGATGGATTAGCCAACCGCAGTGGAATCAAGGCGAACCTGGAACTGTCCCCTACACCTCCCTTAACGAAAGCCGCGGAACTCGCGCTGTTCCGCGTTCTGCAGGAAAGTTTGACCAACGTGCTTCGACACTCGGGCAGTATGACCGTCGATGTACGGCTGCACTCAGATGGTGCGAATGCGTATTTAACCGTGAGGGATTATGGGAAAGGCATGCCCGCCGACAAGCTGGCCAGCTTTCATGAAACCGGAACCGGCGTGGGGATTGGGTTAGGAGGAATGAAACAGCGGCTCAGAGACCTGCGCGGTCAGCTCAAGTTGGAGAGTGATGGTACCGGAACTCGTATCACGGCGTCGCTGCCCGTGGCCATGCCGGGCCGCCCTGACGAGGATGGAGACGGTGGCAGTAAGCAAGGGCTGGCCGCCGCCTAGACTGACCGATTGACTCGCTGAGGGGAAAACTACATTCCGAAAAAGCTTTCGCCAAGTGAGTACGGCTGGATTTCGCCGTACCTTAGGAAGTTGCCATCCCACACGGGAATATAACGCGGGCATTGGCTGATGGAATGTCAGTCGTACCGTCAGTCAGACATATGCACGCTGAACCGCCGATTTCATAATGGCGATTCGGTCTGGTTATCGGCTAATGCACAAATATGGTGCTGACGTGTCCTGCAGATTTCCTGCTGCGGAACCTGCGATTGTAACGTCGGAGTCACCGCGACGACACTTGCACAGGTGCAATTTCAATGTCCAGCTACCGTTTAGAGGTGAAGAATGGATCCCTGAAGAAGAACTTCGGCACCTGAACGCCGCTGTGGGCGAACGATTCCGCGCCAAGTCGCCGATGCGATGGAGCAGCCGCAAGCTATTGTTGGAAGCGAAGTTACACCGATGGAAATTCTGCAATGACGCCGAATTTTCTTAATCTACTAATAATTTACATAGAAGCCGCTACCAGCGGTCTCTAACTGGTTGGAGATAATGGTGAGCGCGGCAGGATTCGAACCTGCGACCCATGCCTTAAAAGGGCATTGCTCTACCAACTGAGCTACGCGCCCGCTGCTTTTCATGATATCAGCACACGACTTTTGAGCGCGCGTCCTGACCATCGCCTGTAGTAGTTTCGCGCAAATACCCGCTGCTCTATTCTTCCATTATGTAAAAATTCATGAAACCGGAGGCCTTGCGATGAAGGACAAAATCGTGCTTGTGACTGGCGCTAACGGCGGTCTCGGAAGCAGTGTTACGCAGGCATTCCTCGATGCGGGCGCCATTGTGATTGGAGCATCACGAAATATCCGCCAGTCCGAATTTGATAGCGCAACCTTCACCGCGATTTCGGCAGACCTCTCCAGCGGTCAAGGCGCAAGAGAGTTAATCGAAGAGCTCCTGAGCAAGTTCGGGCGCCTGGACGTTCTTGCTTATACAGTCGGCGGCTTTGCGGGTGGATCGGCGATCGCCGATACCGATGACCCAACCTTTCAAAACATGTTTGACGTAAATCTCTATTCGACATTCTATTTGTTGAGGGCCGCGATTCCTGCACTACGGCAATCGCAAGCCGGCCGCGTGATCGCGATTGGAAGCCGCGCCGCAGTCGATCCTGGGGCAAACGTCGGAGCCTACAGTGCCTCGAAAGCTGCGATGGTGTCGCTGATCAGAACGGTCGCGCTGGAAAATCAGGACGTCGGTATGACGGCGAACATCATTCTTCCCGGCACAATCGATACCGCCGCAAATCGCAAGGCCATGCCGAAAGCTGATTTCTCCAAATGGGTCCAGCCCAAATCAATCGCGAGCCTGATGGTATGGCTTGCGAGCGAAGCCGGTAAAGACGTGAACGGTGCAGCAATTCCGGTTTATGGCAGCGCATGAGGTCTGAGCCGATTAGGAACTGAGCCCATTTTTTTGAGCAATGGATGCGACGTGCGAAGTCCGCTGCTGTTGCAGATACGCGATGAACTCGCTTACACCCTGCTCGGTTCTCACGGACACGTTTAAAATGCGCATGCCCGGGCGGACCGCCTGGATATTTTGGTACGCAGCTTCTTCATTGAACTCGGCTGCGGCCGCCAGGTCCATCTTTGTGATTAAAGCGACATCCGCACTGTTGAAAATGGTGGGATATTTCAGTGGCTTGTCTTCACCCTCGGTGACCGACATAAGCACCAGACGGAGATTTTCGCCGAGATCATAGGAAGAAGGGCAGACAAGATTACCGACGTTCTCAATAAAAAGAAAATCGAGCTCACTTAAATTCCAATCCCTGATTGCGCTGTCAACCATAGCGGCTTCCAAATGACAAAGGGTGCCGGTTGTAATCTGCTTCACTGGAGCCTGGCTGCGCGCCAGGCGCGCTGCGTCGTTTGCGGTTGCCAGATCGCCGACCAAGGCCCCAACCCGATATCGCGACTGCATCACCGTCAATACTTTTTCAAGAAATGCAGTCTTGCCGGATCCCGGACTCGACACCAGGCTGATGACAAATACACCGGCTTCGTGAAAACGCTCACGTAACGCCCTGGCGACCGCGTCATTTTTGTTCAAGACATTCTTTCTGACTTCGACCAACCGGGGTTCGGTCATTGCGTGATCTCCAGAGCGAACACTTCGATTTCTCTTCCGCTCAGCACCTGCGGGGTTGGCCCGCCACACTGCGGACATGCGAGGTCTTGAATCGAAGGCAAGCTTTGCTCTTCGCAGCATGTCGCGCAATACACTTTGACGGGAACCTGTTCGACGAGCAGTTCGCTGTTCTTCAGAGGCGTGTCATAGGCAGCCATCTCATAGGAAGAGCGAAGCGCATCTTCCATCACGCCGGAAAGCGCTCCCAACTTCAGGTGGACGGCGATAACTTCCAGGGCTCCACAGCGCGTCGCCTCTTCTTGGGCGATTTCGACGATGCTCATTGCGATCGAGAGTTCGTGCACGATTCCCCTTTAAACCAATGTGGTTTCACGGTCAAGCTGCACGCGTTGCTTTGTGCCCGATTTAGTCGCGGACGCCGCCAGCGCGGCCTGGCCCAAACTGATTCCGCCGTCATTGGGCGGAACGGAGTGATTAGTCCAGATTTGCAGGCTTGTTTTCGCGAAAAGCATTTTGACGTCGCTCAGCAACAACCCATTCTGGAAAACTCCACCCGAGAGGGCCAGCGTGTCAACCTGATGTTGCTGAGACAGAATGACGGCCGCATCGTAAATGCCTTGAGCAATGCCGAGTTGGAACCGTCGTGCAATCTCGGGCACACCGCGACCGCGTAAGCGGTCTGAGGTGATTGCGCTCAACAACGGACGAAAATCGAGTTCGCCGGCGGCGTATGGAAATGGATAGGCTTCGACGCGCGATGCTTGGGTAGCCATGTGCTCGAGCCACATTGCCGCCTGGCCTTCGAATGTAATTTCATGCGTGAAGCCGAGAAGAGCGGCTGCAGTGTCGAACAGTCGCCCCATCGACGTGGTAGCGAAGCAACGCACATTCCGCTCAACCAGATTCACCGCCTGCAGATATCGCGAAGGGAAGTTAAAAGGCACGGCGGAGAAATCGCAAAGCTGCCCGGCGAGAAAGCCGGCGGCTGCCTGAGCCGGAAATGCCGCGGCTGCGTCACCGCCGGGAAGAATTGCGGGACGCAAATGCGCGACTCGCTCGAATCCCCCAGCGACACTGCCCACGAAAAATTCGCCGCCCCAGATGCTCCCGTCGTCACCGTAGCCGGTGCCGTCGAAGCTTATCCCAAGCACACGTTTCTGCAAAGCTCCACGTTCGGCAACCACCGACGCAATATGAGCGCGATGATGCTGAACCGCGAGGACATCGAAAGCAGAGGTATTTAAAGCGTATTGTGTCGAGGCATAGTGGGGGTGTGCGTCATGAACCATCACAACGTCCTGCCACTGCACGTTATACATAGCCAGCAGATCGTCTATAGTTTCGCCGAAGGCGCGTCGAGCGTCGTAATGGTCGAGATCGCCGATGTGCTGGCTCACAAAAGCCTGGCCATCGACAACCAGAGTGATCGCATTTTTGAGATCAGCGCCGAGTGCAAGAATCGGGTGCTCAGATGGCAGAGTGGCAACGGACTCTGGAGCATAGCCGCGAGCACGCCGCAGAATCGTTGGGCCAAAAGCACCGACTCTCGCCACCGAATCGTCTACGCGGCGAGCGATTGGCCTTTCGCCTATCAGGAAGGCGTCCGCGATGCCATTCAGGCGATCCAGCGCATCAGAATCCTCATAAGCAATGGGTTCGTTGGAGCGGTTGGCGCTGGTCATGACAAGGACTTCCGGAGCGCCAGCCTCAAAAAGAAGGTGCTGCAGCGGGTTGTAAGGCAGCATCACCCCGAGTTCATCATTTTCTGGAGCAACACCATCGAAATTGATGTTTGCTTTTGCCAACACAATCGGACGCGCGCCGGAGGTAAGAAGGTCCTCCGCTTCTTTGGTGAGTTCGATCAACGTCCGCGCGACATCCAGATCACGCGCCATTAATGCGAATGGCTTTTCTTTGCGAAACTTGCGTTTGCGCAGTTCGTGGACTGCAGAATCATTTTTCGCGTCGCAGGCCAGGTGATATCCGCCGAGACCTTTCACAGCCACAATCATTCCCGCACATAGCAGGTGCGCAGCTTTGCGCATCGCTGCGTTGGCCTGCAGTTGTGCGCCGTTGCGTTGCAATACATAAGTCGGTCCGCAGTCGGTGCATGCAACCGGCTGGGCGTGGAAGCGCCGATTGGCTGGGTCTTGATATTCGCCACTGCAAAAGTCATCCAGCGGCCAGCTTCGCATCGTGGTATTGGAGCGATCGTAGGGCAGTGAAAGGATCACGCTGAAGCGTGGGCCGCAATTCGTGCAGTTGATGTAGGGATAGAGATAGCGGGGATTCCCAGGGTCAAAAAGCTCCTTGAGACAATCGTCGCAGACCGGCAGATCGGGAGAAATGCGGACTGTGGGGTTATCTCCCACTTGACTATCTTCTATCGTGAATTCAGAAAGGCGTTCCAAGTTCGCTGCCTGCACTTCGATCTCAGAGATCCGGGCAGCCGGAGGCGCCTCGAGCTTAAGGCGATCGAGGAAAATGCCCAGCTTTGAATCGCAGCCTTCCGCATGGATCTCGACGCCTTTCATGCCGTTCACAACCCAGCCGGTTATAGCGTGCTCCCGCGCCAAGCGATAAACGAAGGGACGAAACCCAACTCCCTGCACTATGCCGCGCACGCGAATGAGGACTGCGGAGTTCATAAACTATTACTTGATGGTGCAGCCCCGACCTTCCCATCCAACTTGCACAACCTTGTCGTCCTCAACCAGGACCGGTACCGTTCGAACATTGCCCGCAAGAGTGTGCATGCGTTCCCGCGCGGCACTATCGCGTTCGACGTCATGCTCGATAAATTCGCGCCGGCGCCACTCCAGCCACTCGCGCATCTCTTGCGTATAAGGGCAGGATGAGGTGCCGAAGAGCTCGAGTTTAGGCACGCGCCACCACCTCCAGCATTTCGCGAATGGTGTGATAGATAGAGGCCTGCACTTCCTGAATGCGGGGAATGTAGTCGCAGCGAACGACGATGGGAAAATCGGCAAGGCTGCGCCGCTTGACTTCTCCGCCATCGTACCCAAGAAGCGCCACGGTCAGCAGATTGCGTTTACGCGCTTCCTCGAGCGCCAGAATGATGTTTACCGATCCGCCGCTGGTTGAGATTGCAACCGCGATGTCGTTCGGCTGCGCCTGCGCAATCAATTGCCGCAGAAAGATCACATCCCCGCCTACATCATTCGCAATGGCCGTGATGTTTGCAGGCTCAAGAGCGAGTGAAATGGCGGGAATGGGTCGATATCCATTGGGCGGCAGCACACAATCTATGGCCCAATCGTTCGCGTCGGTTGCCGACCCTCCGTTACCGAACAGGATTAACTTGCCCCCGCGCTCCAGGCGCTCGTGTATCGCCGATACCGCGGCACTGATCTGCTCGCTCTGTTCTTTCGCAACTTGTGCGCGCAGCGTCGCATCATCACGAACTTTCATCAAAATGGATTTGGCAACCTCGGCGATGATGTCTCTGGTTTCCTGCTTTTCATGTCCGAGAAACGGATAGAGAAATCCGGCGTCTCCGACGTCATATCCCAGCGCACGGTGCTCGAAGAAGACGTGCACAGTCTCCCAGAGCGTGTGATAAAGAATTTCAATCATCTCCTGATGCATGAATGCGTCCGCAGTCGCCGGTTCGATGAAATAAGAACCTTGCGATCCAGGCAAAGCGAACGTCATCGCTCCCTGTGCACGAGCGTCATCCAGGGCACGACAAACTTCTGGATCGCCTTCTGCCGGGCCGAAGCCCATGACCATGTCTTCGTTCTTCAGGAGGCTATCAAGCCAGGGGCGAAAAGCTGCAGAGAGATCAAGCGCAGGCAGAGCGCGCTTGCCAACGATTACCGGATGGACAAATTCGACCGCGACATGCTGGGCGTCTGTCGAATACGGTCCGCGGCCGAATGCTAGCAGTCTGCCTCCACGAAGAAAGCGGTCCGACATCTCGCGGCATGCGAGGGCCAGGCGTGGCGCCTCCATCGCGAAGAAACGCTCGAAGAGATCGTTGCGCTCAAGGAGTCGGCCTTCGATTTGGCTGCCGAGTTTGCACCGGGTTTCCATTTTCAGCAAATGCGCGGCAGAGGATCGCCGACCAACATGTCTACGATTCTGCTGCCACCATATCGAGTCTTGATCAATACAGCCGCCGGGGGGTGTTCACGCATCTCTCCGATAATGCGCGCCTCGTGGCCGCCAGGAACTTGCTGAAGCGCATTCAGCGCCCTTGTCGATAGTTCGGGACTCACAACCGCGAGGAACTGGCCCTCATTCGCGATGTGAAGGGGATCGAGGCCGAGCAGTTCGCAAGCGCCACGAACGGAATCACGAATGGGGATCTCATCCTCGTCGAGATGGATCGCCAGTCCGCAGTCTCGTGTAAGCTCGTTCAAAGAAGTTGCCACGCCACCACGGGTCGGATCGCGCATCCATCGGATTCCGGGCGCCGCCTCGCGAGCCATCGCTTCGATGAGCGGAAATACCGAACGGGTATCCGAGCGAAGGTCGGTTTCGATGTCTAAGTCACCGCGCGCGAGAAGGATCGTAATGCCATGATCACCAATCGGGCCGGAGAGTATAACCCTATCTCCAATCCGGACGGAATGTGGATCAATATTTACGCCGTGCAAGGGAGAGCCGATGCCGGAGGTCGTCACGTACATGCGATCGGCTTTGCCGTGCTCAACCACCTTGGTGTCTCCGCCAACCACGCGAACGCCGGCTCGCTCAGCTGCCCTTGCCATCGCCCGGACCTCAGCCTCCAGAAAGCCGGTTGGCAGCCCGGCTTCGAGAACAAACGTGACAACCACAGCTTCGGGCTTTGCACCCGACACGGCGAGGTCGTTCACGGTTCCGTTGATTGCAAGCTCTCCGATCGAACCGCCAGGGAAGATGAGTGGACTCACCACAAAGCTATCTGTCGTGATCGCAACTTGCACGTCGCCTACGGTCACACGCGCAGCATCGCTAAGGGGCTGGGGAAACGTCCCAAAGAGAAGCGGTGCGAAAAGGCCCTCCACCAGGCGCCGGCTTGCCTTACCGCCTGCTCCGTGGGCCATCTCGATTTGGGAATCACGAAAATGGATGCGAGGCAAGAGATCGGGCGGCGCGGGTTTTTCTGTCAGACTGACAATCCCGCCGCGGCTTTGCGGTGTTCGTAGTTGTGGTACGCTGCGCAAGATCCCTCCGAAGAAACCATGAGCGCCCCGACCGGATGCTCAGGTGTACACTCTGTTCCAAAGAGCTTGCATTGCGCGGGTTTCAGAACGCCTTTGAGCACTTCTCCGCACTGTGCAGCTTTGGGGTCGATAACGCGCACACCGGGAATGCCGAAGCGCTGCTCCGAATCCCATTCAGCGTATGCATCGCGAATGCGGAGCGCAGACTGCGAAATGAATCCCAGCCCTCTCCACTCGAAGTAGGGCCGTAATTGAAACACATCCGCAAGCGCTTGCAAGGCGGCGCGATTACCTTCCCAGGGTACGACGCGTTTGTACTGAAGTTCGACTTTTGCTTCGCCGGCCCGCAGCTGGCGGAGAATCATCACAATTGACTGCAGAATGTCCAACGGCTCGAATCCGGAAATCACAATAGGCTTGCGCTGGTCGCGGGCAATCCACTCGTAAGGCCTGCAGCCGATCACGGTAGAAACATGTCCCGGGCCGATAAAGGCGTCGAGCCGCATGTCGGGAGAGTCGAGAATCGCTCGGATCGCTGGAATGATCGTGACGTGATTGCAGAAAACAGAGAAATTGCGGATACCCTCGGCCTTGGCGCGTATCAGCGTGAGTGCGGTCGAAGGCGACGTGGTTTCAAAGCCGATGGCAAAAAACATTACGTGGCGATCAGGATTCGCGCGGGCCAGTTTCAGCGCATCGGATGGCGAGTACACGACACGAACGTCCATGCCGCGCGCTTTGTGTTCCAGCGGGCTGCCTTGCCGGCCGGGCACGCGCATCATGTCGCCGAACGCAGCGAAGATCACCATCGGGTCGTTCGCCAGCGACAGGCCATCATCAATCCGGCCCATGGGGAGAACACAAACCGGGCAGCCCGGGCCGTGAATCAGTTCGATGTTCTCGGGAAGGATGTCTTTCAGGCCGAAGCGGTAAATAGCGTGGGTGTGTCCGCCGCAAACTTCCATGATGCGATAATGACGCCCGGAGTCGGCAAGCCGGCGAATCTCTTCCGCGGTTTTGTTGATCATTTTCGCGTCGCGAAATTCGTCAACAAACTTCAATTCTCCTCCAGTCCATAACCGCGAACTTCCTGCATGGCCTGTTCAGTCTCGCCCAGCATTCTAAGAGTATTCATCTGGTCGAGCGCGTCCTGCTCGCTGATTTTGCTCATGGCGAAGCCGACATGGATCAACACCCAGTCGCCAGGTTGCGGCATATCGTCCTGAAGCAACCCGAGGTCGACTTTTCGGCGTACGCCGGAAACCTCGACAGTCGCCAGGGAGCCACTGGCCCCAAGAATTTCCACGATTTTCCCTGGAATCGCGAGACACATGGAAGACTTATTCTACTCTTCGGGCCAGGATGGAAATTAACGATGGCACTGCGCACGGGTCTGGAGTCACTTTCACAAAATGATTTTTGTCTTGGTGCCGAAGAAGGGACTCGAACCCCCACACCCTTGCGGGTACATGGACCTGAACCATGCGCGTCTGCCAATTCCGCCACTTCGGCAAGTGACTACTAGCGTGGCGGCCGGAACCGCCTTGAAGGAAGAAACCGCGATGTCTATTCTTACAGGGCGGATAATGAGTGTCAAACTTCCAGCGTGAACTCCATGCCAAAGAAGCGCAGCTCCAAATCGAAAGCGAACATCCAGGAAGAGGTCACGCGTCTTCGCGTGCTGGCGCATGATTTGAGCAACGCGCTGGAAGCGATCCTGCAGGCGTCGTACCTCTTAAGTCATGGAAAGATTGAGACCGAAAACAAAAGATGGGCGCGGTTGATCGAGACTTCGTCCGAGCAAGCAGCGCGCATCAATCGTGAGATGAGAAAGTTGCTGCGGACGCTTAGCGAAACTGCCGAGGGGCATTCCTCGTCGCATTCATCTAAAATGTGACGCTACGCACTTCATAAGGAGAAAGACTCATGGAAAGAAAGGCAAGCGCAGTTTGGAAGGGTGGACTTAAGGACGGTAAAGGCGAGTTTTCCGCGCCCAGTGGAGTTTTCTCGCATACGCCATACTCGTTTCGCACACGTTTTGAAGATGCCCCAGGCACGAATCCGGAGGAGTTGATTGCCGCGGCCCATGCCTCATGCTTCTCGATGGCCCTTTCCGCGCAGCTCGGAGCGGCAAACCTGACGGCTGAGAGCATCAACACAACCGCAAATCTCAAGATGGAAAAACTTGACGCGGGCTGGGCCATTACCTCAATCCATCTGGATGTCAGCGCGCGCGTGCCGAACGCGGACGATGCTGCTTTTCAGAAAGCCGCGGAGAACGCAAAAGCCGGATGTCCGGTTTCGAAGGTCCTGAACGCCAAGATCACGATGAGCGCCAAGCTGGAGAGGTAGAAGGATCAGTAGAAATCAGAACAGCTCAAGTAGTATCCGCAGCAGGGGCAGTTCAGTTTGCACCGGTGATCTACGAGTTCGCTTGAGCAGTTAGGACAGAAGCGGAGAGGCTCGGGAAGGGAAACCGGTTTCTTGCTGTTTTCCGCCGCGGGCTTCTCCATCAGTGCGAAGTTAGCACTGATGGGTTAAGGTTTCAAGGTTTACACACGATGGCAAAAGCTTTAAACCTTCAAACTTACCGTTCAGAACCCCGGCATGAATGAGTAGCCTATCGAGACCGCAAACCGCGACGCGTTCGCGTTGTTGAATTCCTGGTTGTTGTGGATCACGTAGTAGTGCGCTTCGGGTCTTACGAACAGGTGACCCCAGACGTAAATACGCACGTCCGCGCCGAAGTGACCAGCAAAGTGATTGCTGCTCACGTAATTCGTGCAGCCCGTGACCGCACCGCAATTGAGCACGCCGTAAAATCTGAGATCCTCGCCGCCAATACCGGCCATGACGTCGGCCCCGAATCTCTTATAGGTCCTCCCGTAAACGGCGTTGAAGTCGTAAAAAATTGGGCGGTATGGCTGAATGAATCCGAAGCTGGTGGGAGTGAAGTTCTGGTGCGCACGCCATGCCACTTCACCGCCTACGCCAAGATGATGCTTAAGAAGAACGATCCCGCTGAAGCTTGGGTACAAGCCGCCGCTCAGGGATGGGAAAAAATTGCCGCTGGAATCGAAGGAAGATGCTTTTGAGGTGACGGTACCAAATCCGAATGCGGCATCGAATTCCTGGGCTTGCGCAGCCAACGCCAAACCGAACATGACGAACAGCGAGACCAATAGCTTTCTCACGCGTTTCTCCTATGAATCATCTTGATCCAGGCCTTGAACCCAGAAACAGCAAAATAGTTTCGGAGTGCCTCAGATAAATGTAATGAGTTACCCAAAGTTGGATGCGTGTGAGCTGTTTTTTGTTTTATTTAGAGACTGCCTTAACCCTTTACGTTGACCTTTGAAAACGAAAGGATGGCGGTGCCAGGCCGTGGCGTGCCCAACCAGGTTGCTGGCCGGAAGGTCGTAAAGATCAGCAGATTCTTTACCGGATGAGGCAGATCTGAAAGCTCGTCAGGTTTCGACAGGATACGGTAGTCCTCCACCCGGCCACTTGCGTCTACATAGGCCTCAATGACCAGCGAATCCGCGGTTATTGGGCCTACGGTGTAGCCGAAACTCGATGGCTGCAGAATAGGCTCAGTCGCAAGCACCAGCGGAACATCGGTCGCATTTGCCTGGACCGACATGGGGGAACTCAACAGGCCTACGAGGACTCCGAAAGCGAGCACCGTTGCCACCAATCCCGTGGTGGCGGGAACCATAAACACGCGCAACGCGTTTTCCAGGCGAACACGCAGGCCGTCAAAATAGGGATGCCGCTGCCGCGCAGCCTCATGCGAGATGGCAAGTCGCACCTTGAGTGACAAATCGGCAGGGGCCTTGGCCCGGCCAATCGAAGACGCAAGCGCCTGGGTGCGGCGCAAGGCGTCATACTCAATGCTGCATGATGGGCAACCGTTCAAGTGCCCGCCCAAATTCCGCATCTGCCTACCGGTAACGGCACCGTCCAGGTAAGCCGAAAGCATTGACTTCGCCTGAGCACAGTTCATGGTGTCACCTCAACTTGCGTGCGTGCTGCTGCGCGCCCTCCCATCTCCACGTGCGTCACTGTCAGCCCGATCTCGGGGCCGATTTCATCCACATATTTCGCCAGCTGCTTGCGCAAGGCATCCCGCCCACGCGTGATCCTGGACTTCACGGTGCCCAGAGACACCTGCGTTATCTCAGCGATCTCTTCGTAGGAAAGTTCCTCCACATCGCGTAGCACCAGCGCGGTTCGATAGGGTTCGGATACTTGCCTGAGTTCTTTTTCCACCCGGGCCTGCACCTCGTGATCCGCCACTGTTTCAAACGGCGACTTGTGATGATCGATCAACGCGGGATTGGAGTCTTGAGTAGCATTAAACTCAGAACTGGCTTCGCTCGGTTCGATTGCCGTTTCCTTGGCCTTGTGCCGAAACCACCAGCGCCGGCGATTCGACGCCTCATGTATCGCGATTCTATAAATCCATGTCTTCAGGCTCGACTCGGCATGAAAGTCCTTCATTCCGCGGAAAACTTTAAGGAAAACTTCCTGGGTAGTATCGGCAGCGTCTGCAGGATCGGTGAGGATTCGGTAAACGACGCTATAAACCGGCTGGTGAAATTCTCCGACCAGCCAAGCATACGCCTCCTCAGAACCCGCCTTGAGCTCCTCAATGACAGCGGCTTCCTGGCTGCGAATTCCTATCGCGCTCGCGAGATCTCCCAAAGCGGCTCCCGCCATGCCTGCCACGGCGACACCTCAATTATAAGTCCGACCACAAACCATGCGCCTGTTTGGTTAGACAACGGCACAGGGCCGCAGGTTCCAACAGGTTAACAGCTTGGTTTTCAAGTAGATCAGTGCTGCGGGGTGCTGGACGGCTGAGCCTGTGTGCCAGGCTGGGTGGGCGATGATGCTCCGGGCTTCGTAGCCGTCTTCTTCTTGGTGGCTGGTTTTTTCGGTGCCGGCGGCGCAGTATCGTCCACCAGCGTTTTCTTCGGCGTCGCCTCAGCTCGAGCCGTTTGCAATGCGGTGCGCAGTTGACCGATCTCTGTTTCCTTGGCGGACGCGACGCGGTCCATGCGGTCAGCAACTGCGCGACGCGACTCCTGCAGCGCGCCCAGGTCGCGATTCAATCCCTGAAATTCTTCTTTGCTGCCGAACGCGCCCGTGGACTCAACCACGGAACTGATGACGTCATACAAGGCGTCGAGATTGCGGTAGACCTTAAAGGTCTGCGCCAGATTCTCCGGCGAACCTTTCAGAGCATTGAGCAGCGCGGGCATGGCATTTTGTAGATTGCGCTGGATGGATTCGACATCGCTCTCAGTCTGCTTTTTTGTGTTCCCATCAGTCTTCCATTTATCGATGCGCAAGTGGCTGAGGTCGGTTTGGGTAGCTTGCGATGTCTGCTCGAGGTTCCCGAGAATCTGATTCAATTCGTTGATAGAAGAATACGAGACCGGCGGCGCTGGAGCTTGCGATTGCGGAGCTTGCGCGACGGTAAGAACACCCAATGAGATACAACACAGGGAATTGAGAGCTGTCTTTCGAATCATCCTTGAAAACTCACCGTTTCAGCATACTCATTTTTGCAGGTTTCGCAACTTGGGGGTGCCGCTCAGCAAACAATTACATCAGCAAACAATTACAGAAGATTGGTGGACCTGGTCGGGATCGAACCGACGACCTCTTCCATGCCATGGAAGAAGCATAGCAGCCGGAGCTTGAGTTTAAAGCAGTTAACAACCGGAGAACTGGTAACAAACGGGTATATCGGGCGATATTTCCGGCCAATTTCCGGCCAATCGGTTAAACGAGAAAAGCAGAGCGGCGTGGGCGGGGGTTCATGCTGGTCGACTTTCATGCTGGAAAGCTGGATTTGCTTCGCGGACTGGAATTCAAAATCAGAAATCCGCTTTGTGCGTAGTGCCCGGATTTTACGCTCATCCGACTCTACCTTCTACTCGTGCACCTCTACCCTGCACTCGCGATCCAGCTTGCTCTATTGTCGGCTACCAACTTCGACGAACATCTGTCGCAACTCGGTTTCATGCCGCCCTCTCGGATGCGAGACAGTCGCTAATCCCCTCCCTCTCAGGCAGCGAAGCTTGCTGATGCGACCGGCTTTCCAGCGCGGCTTCGTCCAAATAGAAGGCAAACTGCGACTCAGGTCGCGATGCGTCCTCATCCACGAGTCCGTGGTAGATGCGAATGACCTCGAGAGCGCGCTCTTTAAGATTGTGGGCCTTCTCGGTATTCAAGGCCAGGATTTGCCATGCCACCTCGCGATCGAAGACAACGAGAGCAGAAACCGACTTTGCTCCGAGTCGGCGCATCGCTTCAAGCCGGTGACGACCATTTGGGGTCCAGAACCCACCCTTTGGAGCAGTGACCACAATAATCGGGTCAAGAAAACAACCGGTCTTATTAATCACGTCTGCGAGGCGCTTGTGATGCGCATCGGACAAGTCCCGCTGGAACGGAGTCGGCTCGACGGCGTCGATGGGCAAAACGGCAATCAGAACGGGATGGCCGCCTAGTGGTTCCCTATACGAACCGACTACGCATCCGCCGGCCTCTTGGATGGTGTTGGCAATCTCGGCTGCAGCACCTGACGGCTCGGTTAATCGGCATTCCGCGGGAGCCAACCCCTTCGTGCCTGGCTTTGCCTTGCGAGGCCGCCTTTTTGGTGCTGCGCGCTTCACCATCGTTGGACACTGTAGTGCGCGAAGGTGATTGGATGCTGCCGCTACTCAGCTGTGGGCTAGGACAGGGAATTGGAGTATCGGTGCCGTATTTATTGCGAAAAAGGCGAAAAAAAGATGCACGCTTGTGATATCGGCCTGATTACATCAACCAGGAAACTGTCGCATTTGCAAAACAGCGCAGACCGCTTACTTCTGCGCGGTATTCTGGATTTTCGCCAGGAGATCGTGGGCATCCTCGGCACCTTCGCCTGTGGGCTGATAGTGGAGATAGGTGCGCAGTTCCGTGGCGGCTTCCGTATATCTACCCAGACCGAGCAACGCATGCGCTCTAGCGATGTGCAGCAGAGTTCCGCGGTTAGCACGCAGAGCGGCTTCGCTAACCCTTAAAGCGGGTGCATACTGATGCGTTCCAATTAGTGCGCGACAGAATTGATACTGAGTGTTCCAGTCGTTGGGGACGAGTTGGAAGGCGCGCTGCGATACTGCCAGGGCATCGTCGAAGCGGAGTTCTCTGCTATAAAGCTCACCTAGTAGCAGAAAAGCTAGTGCAAATGTGGGATCACTCTTAGCGGCGGCCTGCAAACTCAGCTCGGCTGAGCTCAATTGATTCGTGTTCAGTTGAATGAAACCAGACATGGTTAGTGCCTCTGGATAAGCTGGATATAGCTGCAAAGCCTGATTCAGCATCTGTTGCGCCTCAGGGTATTCATGTTTCAGGACTTGTTTCTGTGCCTTCTCGCAGAGTTCGCGAGCTTTGCGAGGTACACGCAATCGCGCTATTGAAATGGCTTGGTTTGCAGCTTGGTGAGATAACTGAACATAACCGGGAGGATCCTGATTTTGACTATTCGAGTCAGAATTTTGTGACCGAAGGTAGGTAGCCGCATCGGAGCGCATTTGTTGCCACGCTAAGGATGACGGTCCGCCGGTGCTTCTGATCTGCGGCCCTTGAGCTAGGCTGTCAACGCTGAGCAGAAGAAGGCAAGCAAGAACGATCCTCAACCACCGGGTTTGCACATTCATGATCGAGTTCGGCAATGCACCCTCCTTGCCGCTCATTACAGGTCGCGGCGTGATGCTTTTCTCTCGGAGCTTAGGTTGGATCAAGAAACAGACTGAGCAAACTGCTAGAAATAGCAGAATTACCAATACTGAAGGACAGATCTCAGCGGACAATTGCGGCGGCGCGTGCCCCAACCTGCATACTGCTGCCAGAACTAACAGGGGGTGGCAAGCACAGATCCATTGGTCGGTTTAGGTACAATCAGGCGACTTCTTTGTGCTAAGCGTTTGCGAAGACCTATCTTCATGCGTAGATATTTGATCGCCATAGCTGGTGGCACAGCCCTCGGAATAGTCGATTACGTGATTGGCCGTTTGACACTACGGGCCTCAGCGACGCGGAAGGCACGGAAATTTCCGGCTTCCTCGGATTTAGGTTGCTCCGCCTGCTCGATATCAAGATCGACGATCGCGATGCACTCGTGGAGTTCACATCCGACTCCGAACGCCGGGGCCGATAGGCGATCACTGCCCTGTGTCAGCGTCAATGACAGCCGTTCAGAAGTAGAGGCGAAAAGCATTTCATGATTTTGCCTTGACGCGGAGCACGAATTGCGTACCGTGTTCCAAATGGACGTTCTGGCGATCTGAGATGATCACAGAGTCTTGCGACGTCTCGCCTTGCGTGCTCAGAGAAAGACCTTTGATCCCGACAACCCCGTGACTTGCTGCCGAAAGTCCTCGCGACCCGTTGGATTTATCCGTGAGGCTGCCGATGGAGCTTGCGGCACCCGTTGCTGTTCCTCCTCGGGCACCTCCACCGGATGGAGAGCCCCGCCCACCAGAACCCGCCACAGTCCCGCCCATCGAGCCACCCATTTCGCCATAGCCCGTGCCGGATTGCCCAGAATCATTACTTGCCGCTGCTTCGGGTGCCGCCACGGCCTGAATCGAGGCAGATAACGGAATTTCGCTACCGTCCTTGATGACCAGCCG
>Ga0310811_10000479_pt1 | contig 52223 bp, 44 predicted proteins | sample YCmetagenome_FD_207642 | JGI IMG/M metagenome (GOLD analysis project Ga0310811, IMG submission 207642) | Soil microbial communities from experimental microcosm in Duke University, North Carolina, United States - YC | ecosystem: Engineered > Artificial ecosystem > Soil microcosm > Unclassified ... | reverse complement strand
GCCCGGCCTGCTCCCGCCTACCGAGCAACCGCGCCAACTCCAGCAGCCCGACCCCACCCTCACGATCACCCGCGTGTAGACCCCGCGCGTCACGCAGGCACTCCGCCACGACCGCATCCCTGCGCGCATCCAACTCCGCAATCGCCTCAAGCCGCGTACGCCATGCCTCCGCGATCCCGCCCCCACGATCCATGCCACCCCGCCCATTCGAGAAGTATCCGATCAACTACTTTCAGTATACGGTCTGGTCCTGACAAAAGGGTACTGATTCTACTTTTCTTGAATGATCTTCAGGAAACCGGGTTGAATCCCGCATCCGGCGCACCCTGATACGCCGCGACAGGCCCGGCGGCCGAGCGGCACGCGCACACCCCCGCCGAGGTCGTGGTGCTCTCCTCGCCTGGCAGGCGCAGCCCTACCGGGGTTCTGCTGGGGGTGCAGGCGGCAAAGCGGAAATTCGCACCACCCGAAGCCGCCGCCGCTTGCGCCCCCGGCAGGTTCCTGGTCGCCTTCAGGTGCCAGGCGAGGAGACCACTCGACCGGAAGTCACCACACCACCCACCCGACCGCAGCCGAACCAGCATCCCCGGGGCTCTCTGAGTCGGCCCGCCGGAGGCGAATTTGACCTTGACTTGAAGACGTTGAAAGTAAACGTGGACCTGGGTGTTGAAGGTGTCGGCTTTCGGGGCGAAACCGCAGCAGCCGCCTTCTTGCACGCGGCGAGCAGGGACCGGCAGTTCAGCGCGGGATCGCTGGATCAGGGGCTGGGTCGCCTGTCTAACAGTGCCCGTGAATGCGGACGATGAGTGCATCGTCGGGCAATGACCGCAGGTAGCGCAGCTGGGCTTCGGCGAATCCTGATTCGTTTGAAGCGGGGTCGAAGGCGGTGAACGTGTGCTCGCAGGCGCTTCCACAGGATCCGTGGTTCGCTCGCCGTCCGCATGATTCGATCCACCAGCCGTCGATCGTCACCAGGTCCATCCAGCCGAGCTGGTTGGCGACGACGGTGTCCGCGAACGATTCTGCGTCGCCCGTGAATTCGATCAGCTGATGCGGAGTGAACACGCTCTTCGACGAGTATCGCTTCGGGTCGCGGCCTCCCAACGGCTGCGCCGCGAGGTACTCCCGCACCAGCGGCTGGGCCTCGAACTCTGACGGGACCAGTTCGTGGTCGAACCAGTGGTGAGGCGATTGCTGATGGCGCGCTACGAACGCGCGTATCGGGAGCGGGGGCGGGTGCTCGCGGAGCAGACGCTGCCACAGATCCCATGACCGGGTCGCGAGTTCCCTTCCTAGTGCCGGACTCGGGCTCAGGTCGAGCAGCTTCCTTGGGCCGCCGGCGCAGAATCCCGGCAGCCGCAGGTCGGCCGGGCGATTCCAGTACGGGTCGTCGAAGTGCAGTCGCGGGTCCTGCTCGTATCCCGCCGCCGCCCAGAATCCGTAGCCCTCGGCGGCCCCGTCGATTCGCCACGTGTCCCACAGGAAACCGAAGTCCCACTCCACCAGGTTCGAGGTCTCGCCGAACGGCGCGAGTGCCTCGGCCAGCGCCGCGTGCAAGTCCTCGGCGGCCTCCGCGGGAAGGCAGACGACGGCCGAATATCCCGCCATGCGCGCGCTCCCTTCGCGTCAGTGGGCCAGGCTACCGCGAGCCGGCGCGGGGGGCCGGTGTAAGGCGCAGAGGCCCAGCCGTTGGACGCTGTGCCGCGGGTCACAGCGGAGCCCCCCTTGCGGAGCAATATTAGGTATGCCTTACCTTAGTCCCCATGACTTGGGCTGACGCTGCACCGAACCTGTTGATCGGGTTGCGGGAAGGACTTGAGGCGGGGCTGGTGGTCAGCATCCTGCTGGCCGCGCTCCGGAAGGCCGGCACCGGACCGGGGGGAGGGGAGCGGTCGGTCTCGACGGCGCCGGTGTGGTTCGGGGTGCTGGGCGCGGTGATGTTGTCCGGCGCGTTCGCGGCGGTGCTGACCTACTCGACGAGCGTTCTCTCCTCGCGGGGGCAGCAGGCGGTGGGCGGCGTGCTCAGCGTGCTGGCGGTCGGCCTGGTCACGGGGATGGTCTTCTGGATGCGGCGAACGGCGGCGACGCTCTCGGCGCATCTGCGCGGGGAGGTGCGGCGGGCGGCGATCCTCGGGGCCGGCGCGCTGACGCTGACCGCGTTCCTGGCCGTGGGCCGCGAGGGTCTTGAGACGACGCTGTTCCTGTGGACGGCGGTCAAGGCCTCGGGTTCGACCGTCGCGCCGCTGGTCGGCGCGGGCCTGGGCCTGGCCGTGGCGGCCGTGCTGTGCTGGCTGCTCTACCGGCGTGCGGTCCGCATCAACATCGGCGTGTTCTTCAACCGCACGGCGATCCTGCTGATCGTGATCGCCGCGGGCGTGCTCGCGTACGGGCTCGGCGACCTGCAGGAGGCCGCGCTGCTGCCGGGCCAGCAGTGGATCGCCTTCGACCTGACCGCGCACATCGACCCGAACTCCTGGTGGGTCTCGATCATCACCGGCATTACGGACCTGGCGCCGAAGCTGACCGTGCTCCAGCTCGTCGGGTGGGTCGGCTACCTCGTCGTGGTCATTCCTGCGTTCATCAGCGCCGGCCGGGCGGCGACTGCGGCGCTGGCGGACGCGAAGGCGAAGGCGAATGCGAAGGCGAAGACGAAGCGCGAGGCTGAGGAGACTGCGGCTGCGGCTGCGGCTGCGACGGTGACAGCGGCAGCGTCGGCGAGTGAGCCGAAGCCCGAGCCGGAGGCCGTGCCGCAGCCCGTCGGGCGGTGGCAGCAGTTGGCCGGAAACCGGCCGTGGACCGTGGCCGGCGTGCTCGTCGTCGTGCCCGCGGTGGCCGCCGGGGTGACGATCGCCGCGCTGCCCGCCGCCGCGGCGGCCTCCACCACGACGGTGAAGGTGACCAGTTCCTCCTGTGCGTCCGGATGGACCTCGGCGAGCAGCGGTACGCAGACGTTCGACGTCGACAACGAGTCCGGAAAGGCGGGCGAGATCAACCTCGTCAACGCCGCAGGCGCGATCGTCGGCGAGATCGAGACGCTCGGCCCGGCCACCACCGCCTCGATGACCGCGACGCTCAGTTCGGGCTCGTACACCTTCCGCTGCCTGATGAACAGCGGCTCCGCGGCCGACTCGGTCACGGTTCAGGTCACCGGGAAGTCCTCGTCCGGCACGCCGCTCGCGGTCGAGCCGGTCACCGTGGCCGAGCTGACCGGACCGAACGACCGGTATCAGAAGTACGCCGCGTCCGACCTGGCCACGCTGCAGAAGCAGATCGCGACGCTGCGCCGGGACATCGCCGCGAACGATACCGCCGCGGCCGAAACCGACTGGCTCGCCGCGCAGCTGACCTGGGAGAAGGTCGGCGCCTCGTACGACAGCTTCGGCGACGCCGGCGTCGCGGTCGACGGCCTGCCCGACGGGCTCGAGCAGGGGGTGAACGACCCCGACTTCACCGGCCTGCACCGCATCGAATACGGGCTCTACCACGGCCGGAACGCGGCGCAGTTGCTGCCGGTCGTGGACAAGCTCGCGAGCGAGGTCACCAGCGTGCAGAAGAACCTCGCCACGGACGACATCGCGGGCGATCCGACCAACCTGCCGCTGCGCGCGCACGAGATCATCGAGGACGCGGTCCGCGACCACCTGTCCGGGATCGACGACGAGGGCGCCGGCGCCGCGTACGCCATGACGTACGCCGACACGCAGGCCGACAAGGTCGTGCTCGCCGAACTCGAATCGCTCATCGACGCCCGCTCGGCGGGTCTCGTCGAGACCGCGGACGGCGAGCTGGCGACCCTCCAGCAGGCGTTGAACGACGCGAAGGTCGACGGCCGGTGGAAGTCGCTCGAGGAAACCCCGCTCGCCGCCCGGCAGAAGGTCGACGCCGCGATCGGCGCGCTGCTGGAGACCTTGGCCTCGGTCCCGGACCTGCTCGAAGTCCCGCCGTCCGCGTCCTGACTCCCACGATCTTAAGGTCCTGCAACCATGTCAGAGCAAGAATCATCCTGCCCTTTCACCCGCCGCGGCTTCCTGCGCGGTGCGGCGGCGGGTGCCGTGGGTACGGCCGTCACCGGCGGCGTGCTGATCGGCGGCGCCCACGCGGACGCCGGCGCCGCGAATTCGGGTGGGGTCGCGACCGCCGAGTCGTACCCGTTCCACGGCGTCAACCAGGCCGGCATCCTCACACCGACCCCCGGCGCGAAGCAGGCTTTCTCCTGCTTCGCGGCGTTCGACTCGACCGCCGCATCGAAGGCTGATCTCGTATCTCTGATGAAGGCGTTGACCGAGCGGGCACGCTTCCTGACCGCGGGAGGTGTTCCGGAGAACCTCGGCATCAGCCGGCCTCCCTCGGACAGCGACGTGCTCGGTCCGGACGTACCCGCCGACGGCCTGACCGTCACCCTCGGCGTCGGCTCCAGCCTCTTCGACGACCGCTACGGCCTCGCCGCGCTCAAGCCGGCCAAGCTCAAGCCGATGACGATCTTCCCGAACGACTCGCCGGAATCGGCGTGGATGCACGGCGATCTGAGCCTGCAGCTGTGCGCCAACCACCCGGACTCCGTCCACCACGCGATCCGCGACATCGCCAAGCACACGCGCGGCAGCATGCAGCTACGCTGGAAGATCGAGGGCTACAATTCCCCGCCGCGGCCCTCCGGCACCCCGCGCAACCTGCTCGGATTCAAGGACGGCACCGCGAACCCGACCGGCTCGCTCGCCTCCGGCCTGGTCTGGTCGACGAGCGGCGAGCCGGCCTGGGCCAAGGGCGGCACCTACCAGGTGGTGCGGCTGATCAGGATGCTGGTCGAGTTCTGGGACCGGGTCTCGATCAACGAGCAGGAGACGATGTTCGGCCGCCGCCGCGACTCCGGAGCCCCGCTCGACGGCACCGCCGAGACCGACACCCCGGACTACGCCGCCGACCCGAACGGCGACGTCATCCCGCTCGACGCGCACATCCGCCTCGCGAACCCGCGCACCTCGGCTACCGCGAACCAGCGGATGATCCGGCGCTCGTACAACTACGATCTCGGCCTCGACGAAAACGGCGACATCCAGGCCGGGCACATCTTCGTGGCCTACAACCAGGACCTGGAGCGGCAGTTCGAGACCGTGCAGAAGCGGCTGATCGGCGAGCCGCTGATCGACTACGTCCAGCCCTTCGGCGGCGGCTACTTCTACGCGCTGCCCGGCGTCGCGGACGCGAGCGACTGGTACGCCAGCAAGCTGCTCGGCTAGCCCCGGCTAGCGCAGGGCGCCGATGACGGTGCCGCTGACGCCCGCCAGCACGATCCCGGCCATGGCCGTGCGTGCCGCGCGGGATCCGGGCGGCGGCACCTTGAAGACCCAGATGCCGGCGCTCGCGTTCACCAGCAGGCTCAACTGCGCGATGGTGAACCCGACGCCGGTGCCGACTCGCGAGACCAGGCCGAGCAGCGCGACGCTGCCGATGCCGAGGAGCAGGCCGGACGTGAGCAGCACGGCGCTGTGCCGTCGCGCCGGCCGCACGATGCCGCCGTCGCGCGCCGCGAGAATGGTCGCGCCGACGAACATGCCGACCGCGAGCGGGAAGTTGCCGAGCTGGGAGGGCACGTGCGCCCACTGCGCCGGGACGAAGTAGGCGCCCCACAATAGGCCCGCGCCGATCGCGAAGCCGAACCCGGTCCGCAGGGAGACCGCGGGCGCGGCACTCGCACCGGCGCCACCGCCGCCGTCACCCGCGCCGGCAGAGTTCTGCGACCCGATGATCAGGAAGACGCCGACGAGCACCAGCACGAGGCAGGCGCCCATGATCGCGTAGCGCGCCGCGGTGATGCCGGCGAGCTCGTTGAACAGCAGCGCGCCGAGGATGAACGCGACGATGATGTTCAGCGGCGTCCACGTCCCGGCGGCCCGCGCGAGGCCGATCGTCTCGGTGGCCCGGAACGCGCAGAAACTGCCGCCCGTCCACACGAGCCCGCCGACGAGCGGCAGCCAGAACACCTTCCAGCCGAGCGTGAGCTGTCCGGCACTGCCACCGACCACCAGCGCGATCGCCGCGAAGACCACGTTGCCCGCCGTGACGTAGAGCGTCCTCGTCGACTGCCGGGCCCCCGGCACGGACTGCGCGATCGGTATCCACGAGCCCCACGAGAGCACGATCGCCAGCGAGAGCAGCAGTGTCGTCATTGCCCACCCCCTTGCCGCGCATTATCCTCGATGATCGAGCATAAAGAGGGGCAGGTCCGATGGCAAGACCCCGCGACGCGCGGTGGGCGGGCGCGCTCGGCATCCTGGGCGAGGTGCGCAGGACGCCGGGCGTCACCCGCGCCGAGGCCGCGCGCCGGCTGGGGCTGGGCAGCGGTTCGGCGACGGAGATCACCGCGCGGCTGCGCGGGCTGGACCTGCTCGACGAGATCCCCGCGCCGGTCGTCGGGCGCGGACGGCCGACGACGCGGCTGCGGCCGAGTCCGCGCGGGCCGCTGGTCGCGGTCGTCGAGGTGCGCTACGAGGACTGGCGCTGCGCGATCAGCGAGATCGACGGCCGGCCGGCCACGGTCGTGGCCCGGCGGCACGGCGGGGGCGGCGGCGAGTTGATCGTCCCGCCGATCGCCGAGGTGCTGCGCGGGCTCCGATCGCGGTACGGGCGACGGCTGCGGGCCGTGTCGGTCGCCGTCGCGGGAGCCGTACGCCATGGCCGGCTCGTCCAGGCGGCGCCGCTCGCATGGGGCCCGACGGACCTGTCGGGCATAGTGCCGGACGATTCGCTGCCGCTGCTGATCGGCAACGATGCGACGCTCGCGGGCCTGGCCGAGGCGCGCGGCGGAGCCGGGGTACGCGCGGGGACCGTGCTGCATCTGACCGTCGAGGTCGGGCTCGGCGGCGTGCTCGTCGTCGGCGGAGTCCCGGTGGTCGGGGCGGGCGGTGCGGGCGGCGAGTACGGGCACATGCCGTTCGGCGACCGGTCCGTGCGCTGCCTATGCGGTGCGCGCGGCTGCTGGGACAACGACGTCGACGGCAGAGCCCTGGCACGCCACCTCGGCGCACCGCCGCCGGAGGACCCGCGGGCTTTCGCGTACGAGGTGCTGCAACGCGCCGCCGCCGCGAACGCCGCCGGCGAAGAGGAAGGCTGTGCCGAGGCCGACGCGGTACGGCGCGTGGCCCGGGCGCTCGCGTCCGGGATCGCAGGGCTCGTCAACGCGCACGATCCGGACGTCGTCACGCTCGGCGGCGTGGCCCCGCTGATCCGGGCCGCCGCCGAGGAGGAATTCGACGCCGCGTACCTGGACGGGCTGATGGCGTTCCGCCGCGCCGATCCGATCCCGCTGCGCGCGGTCGCGCTCGGCGACGAGGGCGCACTGATCGGCGCCGCTGCGGCCGGGCTCGACCTGGTGCTGAGCGAGTCGGGCCTGAACGACTGGGCCGCCGACCTCGACGCCTGACCCGGACCCCAGACTGCGGACCTGTCACCGGGTCACCGGACCCCTCACCCCGGTCACCGGACCCCTCACTCCAGACCCCGGACCCCTCACCCCGGTCACCGGACCCCTCACTCCAGACCCCGGACCCCTCACCCCGGTCACCGGACCCCTCACTCCAGACCCCGGACCCCTCACCCCGGTCACCGGACCTCGGACCCCGTCCCGGACTCTGGACAAGCGCGCGTTCTTTGCCTAGCCTCGGCCTCAGGCATACTCAAAAAGTTGAGTATAGGATTTCCGAGGTGATGTGATGCACCCGTTCCGCGCGGCGGTCGAGGCGAGGGACCTGGGCGCCGTCGAGGCGCTGCTGGCCGAGGACGTCGTCTTCACCAGCCCGGTCGCCTTCAAGCCGTACCCGGGCAAGCCGATCACCGCCGCGATCCTGCGCGGCGTGCTGCGGGTGCTCGAGGACTTCGAGTACATCCGCGAGATCGGCGATCCTGACGGCCGGGACCACGCCTTCGTCTTCACCGCGACCGTGAACGGCAAGCGCCTGACCGGCTGCGACTTCCTGCACTTCGACGAGGACGGCAGGATCGACGACTTCATGGTCATGGTCCGTCCGCTCTCCGCCGCCCACGCGCTCGCGGATGCCATGAACGCGCAGTTCGAGCAGATCGGCCGCGAGGCGGTCGCCGGGTCGGCGGCAGACCATGGCGCTGCGTAACGCCATCCTGGCCACGCTGCTGGAGGGGGAGGCGTCCGGCTACGACCTGTCCAAGGGCTTCGACGCGTCGGTCGCCAACTTCTGGATGGCCACGCCGCAGCAGCTCTACAAGGAGCTCGAGGCGCTCGAATCGCAGGGCCTGGTCACGGCGCGGGTCGTCGAGCAGGACCGGCGGCCGAACAAGCGGCTGTTCTCGCTGACGGACGCCGGGCGCGAGGCGCTGCGCGAGTTCACCGCGCAGCCCGCGAAGATCACCGCGATCCGGGACGAGCTGCTGGTCAAGGTGCAGGCCGTGGACGCGGGCGACATCGACGCCGTGCGCCGGGCCATCGCCGATCGCCTCGAGTACGCGCGCACCAAGCTCGCCCGGTACGACCGGGGCCGCGCCCGCATGCTGGCCGGCCGCACCGAGGACGAGTACTTCGACGAGGTCGAGCGGATCGGGCCCTATCTGACGCTGATGCGCGGCAGATCGTTCGAGAAGGAGAACATCCGCTGGGCCGAGCGGGCCCTGAGCATCCTCGACAAGCGCGCCGCGCGCCGAGCCCTCTGACGACGAGCAACGAATTGGCTATTGGAGTTCTTGATGAGCAACTACCCACACCTGCTCCGGCCGCTCGACCTCGGTTTCACCACCCTGCGCAACAGAGTCCTGATGGGCTCGATGCACGTCGGTCTTGAGGAGGCGCCGAACGGGTTCGAGCGGATGGCCGCCTTCTACGCCGAGCGGGCGCGCGGCGGGGCGGGCCTGATCGTGACCGGCGGGATCGCGCCGAACGAGGCGGGCCGGCCGTACCCGGGCGGCGCGATGCTGACCACGCCGGAGGAGGCCGCGCGGCACCGGGTGGTGACCGACGCCGTGCACGCCGAGGGTGGCAGGATCGTGATGCAGATCCTGCACTTCGGCCGCTACGCCTACCACCCGGAGTTGGTCGCGCCGAGTCCGTTACAGGCGCCGATCAGCCCGAGCGTGCCGCACGAGCTCACTGACGACGAGGTCGAGGCGACCATCGCGGACTACGTGCGTTGCGCGACGCTCGCGAAGGAGGCGGGCTACGACGGCGTGGAGATCATGGGCTCCGAGGGCTACCTGATCAACGAGTTCATCGCGCGTCAGACGAACAAGCGCACGGACCGCTGGGGCGGCGAGTACGAGAACCGGATGCGCTTCCCGGTCGAGATCGTTCGGCGTGTCCGCGAGGCCGTGGGCGCCGAGTTCATCATCGTCTACCGGCTCTCGATGCTCGATCTGGTGCCCGAGGGCTCGAGTTTCGACGAGGTCGTGACGCTGGCGCAGCGAATCGAGGCAGCGGGTGCGAGCATCATCAACACCGGCATCGGCTGGCACGAGGCGAGGATCCCGACGATCGCCGCGTCCGTCCCGCGCGGCGCGTTCGCGTGGGTGACCAAGAAGCTGATGGGTGCCGTGTCGGTGCCCCTCGTCGCGAGCAACCGCATCAACACGCCCGAGAAGGCCGAGGAGCTGCTCGCGGCCGGGCACGCCGACCTGGTCTCGCTGGCCCGGCCGTTCCTGGCCGATCCAGAGTTCGTGGCCAAGGCCGCGGCCGGAACGCCCGAGGCGATCAACACGTGCATCGGGTGCAACCAGGCCTGCCTGGATCACACCTTCCAGCTGAAGATCACCTCCTGCCTGGTCAACCCGCGCGCCTGCCACGAGACCGAGCTCATCGTCGCGCCGACGGCGGCGCGCAAGAAGATCGCGGTGGTCGGCGCCGGACCGGCCGGACTTGCGGCGGCCACGACCGCGGGCGAGCGCGGCCACGAAGTGACCCTGTTCGATGCCGCCGGCGAGATCGGCGGGCAGCTCAACATCGCCCGCCAGGTGCCCGGCAAGTCAGAGTTCGACGAGACGCTGCGCTACTTCCGCGACAAGCTGGCTGCGACGGGTGTCGAGGTCCGCCTCGGTGCCGCCGTGACCGCGCAGCAGCTGGTGGACGAGCGGTTCGACGAGGTCGTTCTGGCCACCGGCGTGACCCCGCGCACCCCGGCGGTCCCCGGCGTCGACGGGCCGACCGTGCTGGGCTACCTCGACGTGCTGCGGGACAAAGCCCCGGTCGGCCGCCGCGTCGCGATCCTCGGCGCGGGCGGCATCGGCTTCGACGTCGCCGAGTACCTGACCGACCCGGGCAACGACGCGAGCCACGACGTCGCCGCCTTCCTCGCCGGCTGGGGCGTGGACGCCGAGCACACCACGCCCGGCGGACTGGCCACCCCGACCCGGGCCGCCGCGCCGCGCGAGGTGACGATGCTGCAGCGCAAGAGCACGAAGGTGGGCGCGGGCCTGGGCAAGACCACCGGCTGGATCCACCGCACCGAGCTCAAGCACCGCGGCGTCGCGATGATCGCCGGTGCCGCCTACGATCGTATCGACGCGGACGGCCTGCACTTCGAGGCCGACGGCGAGAAGCGGGTCCTCGCCGTCGACACCGTCGTGCTGTGCACCGGCCAGGAACCCAACCGCGCCCTGCACGACCAGCTCATCGCCCACGGCCTGACCCCGCACCTGATCGGCGGCGCCGACATCGCCGCCGAACTCGACGCCAAGCGCGCCATCGACCAGGGCACCCGGCTCGCCGCCGCGCTCTGACACCCCAGCGGCTGATCGCGGAGACCTCGGAGCGGCAGCCCCGGACCTACACGTTCCCGCTGCTGAGCACCGAGGACTCCGCGATCAGCCACGTGCCGTTCTGCTCGACCAGGGTGAAGCTCGTGCGCTCCTGCGTGTTCGTGCCGTTCTTGTAGTGGTACGTGATGGTCGCCACGACGGTGTCCGGCGGCGTGGCCGTGAGGGTCGAGATCGAGGCGCTCTGGATCTGATCCCAGAACGCCACATAGTTGGTGTAGCCCTTCGCATGGTTCTGCTGGTAGTCCGTGGTCATGAACTTCCAGGCCGCGGCCAGGTTGCCGGGCACGAGCTGGTAGTAGCTCGATATGGCGGTCGTCAGCTGCTGCGCGATCGTCAGCGTGGACTTCGCGTTCGTCGGCGCCGCGGTCGCGGTGGCGGACCTGGAAGCCGCCGCCGACGTAGACGCGGCGGCGGCCTTCGTCGTTTGCGTGGCGGCGGCGGAGTGCGCCGTCGTCGCGGCATTCGTGTTCATCGCCGGTGACCCGGCCGGGCCGCCGCCCGAGTTCAGCGACGTCACGACGGCCGCGATCAGCACCACGCCGACGGCCAGCAGCGCACCCGCCACCATCAGCGTGCGCTGCCGCTTCTTCGGCGGCACGGGCCGGGTGTCCGTCGGCGCCTTTTCGACCTCTGCGACGCTGTCCACCGGCGGTGGAGCGGCCGCGGCCGACGCGACGGGGACCGTCTCGGCCGTGGTCGCCTCCAGCGCCCGCTTCACCAGGGTCATGCTGGGCCGGTCTTCCGGATTGTGGCTCAGCATCCACACCAGCGTGTCCGGCAGCGCGCCGGTCCGCTCGGGCTGCCTGAGCTCGTCGTTCACGATCCGCATCAGCAGCGCCATCGCCGTCGGCCCGATGCCGAAGGGCGGCGTGCCCTCCATCGCGGCGTACAGGGTGGCGCCGAGCGAGAACACGTCGCTCGCGGCGTCGGCGGGACGGCCCTGCGCGACCTCCGGGGAGATGTACGCGGGCGTGCCCAGCATCTCGCCGGTGGAGGTCACGGTCACGTCGTCGATGGCCCGTGAGATGCCGAAGTCGGTGATCTTCACCGACCCGCTGTCCGAGATCAGGATGTTGCCGGGCTTGATGTCGCGGTGCACGATGCCCGCCTCGTGCGCCGCGATCAGCGCAGAGGCCACCTGCGCGCCCAGCCTGGCCACCTCGGCCGTCGGCAGCGCGCCGCCCTCGGCATCGTTGAGAACTTGCGCGAGGCTGCGGGACGGCACGTACTCCATGACGAGGCACGGGCGCCCCTCGTGCTCGACGACGTCGTAGACGGTCACGGCGTGCGGGTGCTGCAGGCGTGCCGCGATCCGCGCCTCGCGGCGGGCCCGCTGGTGCGACTGGTCGATCTGACTGCTGCTCATGCCGAGCGAGTCACGCAGCTGCTTCACCGCGACCGTGCGGCCGAGCATCTCGTCGTGCGCCTTCCAGACCACGCCCATCGCGCCGCCGCCTATGCGGGACAGCTGGCGGTACCGGCCGGCTATCACCTCTAAATCGTCGGTCCCCATCTGAGGCGCCACGTCCCTTCCCGATCCGCTTCGGCCCCCATGATTGCGTATCCCGCCGACTTACTCGTCGACGCCTGTTACACAGGGGGCCGGGCATCGGAACGTATCAGGACTCCGCGGTCAGCCGTGGGCGCAGTCTGCGCGCGTTCGCGGCGGTCGGTTCGGCGGGGCGCTTCTAGCGCGAGAACTTCTTGATCGCCTCGGGGGAGACCGGGGTGAAGAAGTTGACCAGGTTGCCGTCGGGGTCGCGCACCAGGAGTGAGCGGTTGCCCCACGGCATCGTGGTCGGCTCACCGTTCACGAAGCCGGTGCACCACGCGCCGAGCTCGCGGGAGAGCGCGTCGACGTCCTCGACCAGGAATTCGATGATCACGCTGCGGTTCTCGGCGGGGCGAGCGGAGTCGGGGGCGAACAGTGCGACGGTGCGGGTGCTGCCGATCGCGAGTGTGCCGGAGGCGGTCGAGAGCTCGGCGAAGTCCTCGCTGGCCCAGGCCGCCTGCCCGCCGGTGGCCTTCTCGTAGAACGCGACCAGGCGGGCGACGTCGTCGGTGATGATGCGGATCGACACGAGGTTCACGGGGTTCGTGGAGTTGTTCACGGAGTTCATGGAGTTCATGACTCGTACGCTAGAGGCAATACAGGACAGAACCTGTCCTCTATATCCGCTAGCCTGAAGAACATGACCCGACCGACCAGCCGAGTGCTCGTACTGCTGGAGCTCCTGCAGTCGGGCGGCACGCGCACGGTCGCCGAACTGGCCGAGCGCATCGGCGTGGACGGCCGCACGGTCCGGCGCTACGTGGACCACCTCATCGACCTCGACGTCCCGGTCGAATCGGTGCGCGGCCGCTATGGCGGCTACCGGCTCGCGCCCGGCTATCGCCTCCCGCCGCTGATGCTCGGCGACGACGAGGCCCTGGCCGTACTCCTCGGCCTGCTCGCCGGCCGCCGCGCCGGACTGGCGACGGCACTCGGCACGGCGGGCGAGACCGCCTCGGCCAAGATCCGCAGAGTCCTGCCGAAGCCGCTGGCCCGCAGGCTCGACTCCGTCCTCGAAGCGCTCGCCTTCACCGCTGATCCCGCCGATTCCGCCGATCCCGCTGATCCCGCTGATCCCGCCGATCCCGCTGATCGCGGCGGTCTCACCTCTCCGGACGCGACCGTCCTGCTGTCCATCGCCGACGCCGTCCGCCACCTGCGGCCGATCTCCATCAGGTACACCGACCGCGAGGGCGCCCCCAGCGAGCGCGTCGTGCACCCATACGGGATCGTGAGCCACGAGCGCCGCTGGTACGTCCGGGGGATGGACGCCGGGATCGCCGAGGAGCGCACCTTCCGCCTCGACCGGATCACCGACGTCAGGACCCTGCCGGGCAGGTTCGGGCCGCCACCCGGGCACGGGGACCCGGCCCGCAGCGTGCTCACCGGCTTCGCCACCGCCGCGTACCGCCACGAGGTGACGGTTGTCGTTCGAGCGACGGCCGAGCACGTCCGGTCCCGCCTGCCCGCAAGCCTGGCGGTCGTGGAGCCGGGGACCGGAGCCGACTCCGTCCGCGTCGAGATGCGCGTCGAGTCACTCGACTGGCTCCCTGCGGCCCTCGCGTCACTCGACCGGCCCTTCGAGATCGAGCGGCCAGACGAACTGCGCGACCGTGTCCTCGCCTTCGCGGACCGCCTCGCAACCAGCGCCCGCGCCGGGGGCGAGAGCGGGGCCGTACGCCGGAAGACCGGTCCTGCGCCGCGCGCGTCGGTAACCGCCAGGGCAGACTGACCCGCTCGTTCACGTTCGACCGCTGGGCCGACACCGAGCCCCGGCCCGGTGCGTGGCCTCCAGCGCGGCGCAGATCTGCTCGGCGATCCCGAGCGCCCACGCCGGTGCCAGCACCCCGGACGCGTGGATCAGGGCGCTGAGTGACATGCCATCGACCAGCTCCATGACCAGGAACAGCATGTCCTCGTGCACACCGAGATCGTGCAGCGCCACCACGTTCGGATGGTTGATCTGCGCCGCCGCCACCGCCTCGCGCTCGAACCGGGCCTGCAGATCCCCGCCGCCGGCACCCGAGCCGACCGGCAGTAGCTTCAGCGCGATCTGCCGACGCAGCATCCTGTCACGCGCGGCCCATACCTCGCCCATGCCCCCGTGCCCGAGCCGCTCCAGCACCTCGTATCGGTCCGCGAGCACGACCCCGTGTTGCAGTCTTGGACCTCCCGATCCGACTCGGCCGCCGATGGGTTCCACTATGCCCGATCAGCACCGCACCCGTCCGCGGCTAAGGTGGGGCGCATGGAGCGTGTCCCTGATTGCCCGCACTGGGAGGTGTGGCGCCAGGACGACAACGGCAACCGCTATCTCGTGTCCACGCACACTGACAAGGCGTCCGCCGAACTTCGCCTCGCCGAGCTCGAATCAGGTGTCGTGCACAAACAGGCGTACTGGATCACCGAAGGTGCGTGAGTCGAGAGCCGTCGCGGGTGGTCAATAGCCCTCGCGGACCTCGAAGGCGCCGCTGGTCCAGCGCTCGGTCTTCGTCGTGCGGCTCGGCCAGTCGCTCTGCAGATATCGGCGCGTGGCGCCGAGTTCGCCGACGCTGAACACGGTCCGTGCCCCGTCGACCAACTCCGTCGCCTCCTGCTCGGTGAGCGGCATGAAGGTCTCGTACTGGTCGTCCTCGCTGAGTTCCCAGTCCACGTACTCGGTGAAGATCGAGATGAAGCGCTGCCCACAAGCCTTGCAGCGGCGGAGGCTGACGATGAAGTGCGAGTTGTTTTCGAGGCCTGGGTCCGACGCATAACGCGTGTGGTCCGGCGCGACCGACGGGTCGAGGTCCTCGGCGTAGCACTGCTCGCAGCCGAACGACGGGTTCTCGGCGTGGTCCGCATTCATGACCGGAAAGCGTAGACGCACGCGTCGGCACTCCGGTGCGCACGCGGGCTGGCGGCGCCTGGCTATCCGCGAACGAGCGTGTGCCCGGACGCGAGGCCGCCGAAGTCGTAGGCGGTTTCCGCGTGCTCGGTCTGGTCGACGCCGGTGATCTCGGCCTCCGCGGTGACCCGGAAACCGACCGTGGCGTTGACGATCTTCGCCAGCACGAAGGAGACGACGAACGAGTAGGCGAACACGATCCCCGCGCCCTCCGCCTGGGAGAGCAATTGCGTGAAGCCGCCGCCGTAGAACAGCCCGACGCGCGCGCCGTCGGTGAAGCCGGCCACCTCGCCCGGCGCCGCGAACAGGCCGATGAGCAGCGTGCCGAGCAGTCCGCCGACCAGGTGGACGCCGACCACGTCGAGCGAGTCGTCGAAGTCGAAGCGGTTCTTCAGATTGATCGCGTAGCAGCACACGAATCCGGCGATGAGACCGACGAAGAGCGCGCCGAGGGGGGAGACCGAGGCCGCGGACGCCGTGATCGCGACCAGGCCGGCCACCGCGCCGGACGCCGCGCCGATGGTGGTGAACGTGCCGTGCTGGATCTTCTCCGCGGCGAGCCAGCCGAATACCGCTGTGCACCCGGCGATCTGCGTGTTCATGAACACGACCGAGGCCTGGCCGCCGGAGGTCAGCGCCGAGCCGGCGTTGAAGCCGAACCAGCCGAACCACAGCAGCGCGGCGCCGAGCATGACGAACGGCACGCTGTGCGGCCGCATCGGATCCTTCCGGTGCCCGATCCGCTTGCCCACCACCAGCGCGCACGCCAGCGCTCCGGCGCCGGAGTTGATTTCGACGGCCGTGCCGCCGGCGAAGTCCATCACGTGCAGGTCGGCGTTGATGAAGCCGTTCGGCGAGAACACCCAGTGGGCGACCGGGAAGTAGATGAAGGTCACCCACGCCGCCACGTAAACGGTCCAGCCGACGAACTTGGTACGGTCGGCGATCGCGCCGGAGATCAGCGCCGGGGTGATGATCGCGAACATCAGCTGGAAGCAGGCGACCGCGAAGATCGGCACGCCGCTACCGCCGTAGAGCGTGGCGTGGCTGCCGCTCGCGATCCCGGTGGAGATGTTCTCCATCCCCCACTGCGCGAGCGTGCCCCAGAAACCATTGCCCTTTGCGTCGTTCGCGTTACCGAATGACACGGACCATCCGTACAGCACCCATGCGACCGTGACCACGGCTATGCAGATGAAGTTCATCATCAGCATGTTCAGCACGCTCTTCGCGCGGACCATGCCGCCGTAGAAGAACGCCAGTCCCGGCGTCATGAGCAGGACCATCGCGGAACTGACGAGTACCCACGCTGTATTGCCGGTGTTCAGTGTTGCCACGATCTACGGTTCCTCCGGTCGGCGCAGCTCTCATCGAGCCTCAGATACGGCGGTGCGGTGCGCCAACACGATTTCGGGGCACCGTTACCGCGCGCGGCAGGAGTTGTTTCGTCTACGTGACAAATGCAACGCATAGGTTACGGCCAGTTGACGTGGCCGCGGCCGGCCGAGTCCGTCCGGGGGGCAGCCCGGCTAGCCGAAGGACACCGCGTGCCCTTGCGGACGGTGTAGGTCTGGCCGTCGGTAGTGAGCGAGCCGACGCTGGAGCCGAGCGGGCCCACGTTGTGCACGTCGGTTCAGATCATGATCTCGTTGGCGTTGTCCTTGGCCCAGATAGTCGTACGCGGCCTCGTACGAGCCCGTGCCCGGGTCGGTGACTGAGAACGACGAGGAGACGGACGACAGAAAGCTGACGCTCTCGTCGATGGTCCGCGAGACGTTCGGGCACGCCTCGATCAGCAGCTTCCGATGCTGTCCCAAGCCCCCGCCGCGCCGCCCGGAACCTCGTTGTAGTTCCACTGGTTCGCTTCCCACAGCCGGCCGTCGTAAGCGACCTCGTCCCCGCGCACGTACGCCCTGCCCGTCGCCCACGTCGTCGAGCAAGCGCTCGGCGCCGCAGACGTCGTAGTAGCCGCAGCCTGCGCAGCCTGAGTAGTGGCCGCAGTTGTGGCCGTGACCGCGTTGGGACTGGCAGCACTCCCGCCCGATGTCGTCGACGCGGCCGTGGTCGGCACACTCGCCGGCCCCGGATCCGCCGCCACGGCAGCCGTCGTCGCCGCAGCAGTAGGCGCCGACGACGCGGTCGCCGCGCTCTTGGCCGTCTTAGCCGCCGAGGGCGTCACCGCGCCGAGCGAGCTCGATTCCGGCGCGGATGCGGATGTAGCCGCAGCCAACGCCGCCGCGTCCCGCGAGCTGGTTGCCGCAGCGGGAACTGCCTGCGGGTAATTCGCCGTGCCAGCAACGTCGGCACCGCCGCCGAGACTCTCAATCGCCCACGTCGTCGCGCCCAACACGATCACCGCCGCCGCAACCCCGATCTGCACCCGCCGCCGAGTCACCTCGCGGCCCTTCTTCACGGCCTCAGTGGGCGAGGCGGCCTTGTGCGGCATCGCGACCGCCCCACCGCTCTTCACTGCCGCAACGCGTTCGGCAGCCTTGCTCGAAGTCTCAGTGACCTTGCTCTTCTCATGCGCGGCGCTTGCGGCTTCGGTGCCCGACTCCCAGACGAATTCGGCCCGCGTGCGCTGCGCGGACTGCTTCCGCTGCCGCTGAGCGCCCATCGCTTCGGCTCGCTTTCCGGTTGCGTACGCGTCGGCGGCCATCGACCCGTCGTGCCCGAGTTCGCTGCCGCCCCCGCTGCAGGTACGTGCCGTCCGCCGGAACCGTTCAAAGCTCCGGATATCGTGGCACGTATGGCGCAGATCGCTCTCCAGCCCTGGTCCGAGCGCGGCTACGAGCTTCTGGTCCGGCTGAATGCCCCGGAGCTGACCGAGCACCTCGGCGGCCCGGAGACGGCCGGGCAGGTCCGGCGTCGTCACGAGCGCTACCTCGAGGACGCCGCCCCCGGCCACATGTTCCTGGTTGAATTCGAGCACGAAGCCGTGGGCTCTGTCGGCTACTGGCCTCGGCGATGGGACGGCCTCGACGTCTACGAGACGGGGTACGGCATCCTGCCCGAGTACCAGGGGCGCGGCTTTGCGGCCGCCGCGCTGCGCCTGTGCGCGGCCCGCGCCGCCCGCGAAGGTTCAGGCCGGCCCTGGCTACACGCCTTCCCGTCGATCCATCACGCCGCGTCGAACGCGGTGTGCAGAAAGGCAGGGTTCGAACTCGTCGGCGAGCGCGACTTCGAGTATCCGCCGGGAACGCTCATCCGCGTCGGCGACTGGCGGCTGGCGCTAAGGGCGCCGTCGGCGGGATAGGCGGACCTGCGGCGGTCAGTCGCGGCGGCCGTGCCAGCGACCGAAGCGGTAGACGCCGTAGAGCAGTGCGACGCCGCCGGCGACCATCAGGATCATCGTCAGCAGGCCGATGATGAGGGAGAACACGACGTAGGCGGCGAGGCCGGCGGCCACGACGAGCAGCACTTTGGGTATCAGTGTATTGCCACGGACGCCGTATGCCGACTTTGCGGAATCCGCCGATCTGTCCGGGCTGCGGCGCCCCGGGCCGGGGACGCTGAAGGACGCGGTCGAGCGTCGCCGTTCCGGCGTGTCGCCTGCGCCTGAGCCGGAATCCGCCCCTGCGGCCCAGGCCTGCAGCGCATCTATGTTCGCATCCGCAGAGGGACGCCCCGAGTCCGAAGTCACCGCCGCAAGCCAGCAGTCCGGGAGGCGGCGTGCCACGGGCGGGCCCGAGGTTCTTATTGAGGCGCCTTACTCACTTCACCGGCCGAGGCCCGACGCGGAGCGTGACGTCGCTGATCTCGGCGTCCGCGGGCAGGTCGAGGGCGGCGACGACGGCAGCGGCGACGGTGTCGGGGTCGATCCACAGCGCGGGGTCGTAGTCGCGGGTTTCGTGTTCGTGTACGGCCTCTTGCATGGGCGTCGCGGTACGGCCCGGGTAGACCGTGGTCACGCGCATCCCGGTGTGGCCCTCCTCGTCCCGCAGCGCGTCGGCCAGGGCGCGTGCCGCGTACTTGCCGGCGGAGTACGCGGCCCAGTGCTTCTGGGTCTTCAGCCCCGAGGTCGAGTTGACGAAGAGCACGTGGCCATCTGGGTGGCGCAGGCGGGGCAGGAGCAGGCGGGTCAGCTCGGCGGGCGAGGCGACGTTGACCGCCAGGCTTGCGCGCCACGCCTCCGGGTCCAGCTCGGCGACGGGGCCGAGGTGAAGCGCACCGGCGACGTGCAGCAGGCCGTCGATCCGCGCGGGAAGTCCGGCTCCGGCGAACGCGTCGGCCAGTGTGTCCGGGTGGTCGAGGTCCGCGACCAGTGCGTGCGAGCCGGGGAACTGCTCCTCCAGTTCCGCCGCGCGCCGGGTGCTGCGGGCGACGAGGTGGAGCGCGTCTCCGCGCTGATGGAGCCGGGTCGCTACCGCCTGCCCGATGCCGGAGCCGGCTCCGGTGATCACGTAGTGCTTCATACTGTGCCTTCGCTGACGAGCTGGTGCTCGACGCCGTGCAGACGGCGACGAGCCAGGGCGCGGCGTCCGCCGCCGTGCGGGCGTGCGCGGCGACCAAGTGGCCGACCTCGGCGGGCAGGCTCGTGCCGCCGCCGCGGGATCGCCGGGACTCGGCAGCCCGCGGTGGCGGCCGAGCGGATGCCGTTCGGCGAGTCTTCCACAGCCAGGCTGCCACGCGGGGGGAACGCCGAGCCCCATCACGGCGCTGCAGGTACGGCGGGTGCGGGCTTCGGATCACGGCCGATCAGCCGTAGACCGCGACCTCGCCCATCTCCCGGCGCCCACCGCGCTGTTCGCGCGGCCGACGGCCTCAGCCCGCCGTGCTCTCCCGGATCGCGAGCTCGTACGGCGCCCACAGCTCTATCGGCTCGTCGTCGGCGCGCTCGCCGAGGCGGGCGATCAGGCGGTCGACGGCGAGCCAGGCGATGGTGGACTTGTCGGGGGAGACGGTGGTGAGCGACGGGGTGTTGTAGCGGCCGGTCTCGATGTCGTCGAAGCCGACCACGGCCACGTCCTCGGGCACCCGCACGCCGCGGCTGAGCAGCGTGCGGATGGCGCCGAGGGCCACCAGGTCGTTGTAGCAGAACACCGCGTCCGGCGGGCCCTTGGGGTGGTCGAGCAGCGCGGCCATCGCCTCGGCGCCGTCGGCGTGGTGGAAGCGGCGGTTGGTGACGATCAGGGACTCGTCCAGCCGGCGTCGGCGCACCTCGTGGGCCAGGCGGAAACCGGCGGTGCGCAGCTGCGCGGTCTCGCCGCCCTCCCAGGGCTGGTCGCCGATCGCGGCGACGCGGCTGCGGCCGATGTCGAACAGGTGCTCCGTGGCCGCGCGGGCGGCGGCGACGTTGTCGATAGCCACGTGGTCGTACGGGCTCTCGGCGATGCGCTCGCCGAGCAGCACCAGCGGGCGCGAGTTGTCCCGGCGGGCGAGGTCGGCCTGGGAGAGGGCGAGGGGGCTGAGGATCACGCCGTCGAACATGGCGGCCATCGGGCCGCCCATCACGATCTCGCGCTCGCGGTCCGGCTCGCCGTCGGTCTGGTCGACCACGACGGTGTAGCCCTGCTGGCGCGCCTTGGTGATGATGGCCCGGGTCAGCTCGGCGAAGTAGGGCACGTCGAGCTCCGGCACCACCAGCGCGATCAGCCCGGTCCGGCCGCGGCGCAGATTGCGGGCCATCAGGTTCGGCTGGTAGCCGAGCTCGGCGACGGCCGCCTCGACCCGCGCGCGCCGTTCCTCGGACACCCGCGCGTATCCGTTGACCACGTTGGAGACCGTGCGGATCGACACCCCGGCACGCTCGGCGACGTCGCGCAGGCGAGGGGTGCTCATCTGGTCTCCTTCGCGCGGATCGCGACTGTGGGCGCCCCGTCGGGCACGAGCTGATTTCAACGATGCAGAGCATATCAGGCACGCGCCGCGAAGGAAGGTGTACCTGCGGTTTGCCATGGCAGAGCACCGGGATCCGGCCAGGTTCCGGAACCGGGCGGCGCCGGGGCCGGGCCGCGGACGATCGCGCGTGGTCAGCCCGGCCGGCGGTCCGCGCCGCCGGCCCCGCGCGACCGGCACCGCGCCTGACGTCGCGAAATTGCCTGCAGGCAAGTGGTTGTCCGGCGTTTGCGGGCTCGCTAACTTGTGCGTTGCCCATATGCAACGTTGCAGGATCGGTGCGTGAAACGCCTGCAACGCTGCAGCAGCAGTCATTCACCGAAGGAGTCTGCATGACTCGCACAGTGCGGTTCCCGGGCCTGCGGCCCAGGCCGAGACCCCGGGGGCCGGTCTCGCGCGGCCTGGCCTCGCTCGGCGCGGCGCTCATGTTCGCCCTCGCGCTGACCGGCGCGCAGGTTGTCGTCACCGCGTCCTCCGCCTCCGCCGCCGCCACCACGGGTACGCTCTACGTCCCGAACACCACCGCCAACGCGTCCGAGGACGCCAGCTACCCGCGCGTGATCCGCCTGGCGCACAGCTCCACGGAGAACGGCGACCTGCTCGCCACCTTCTCCCACTCGGGCGTCACCGGGGTCAAGGCGGACTTCCCGATCTACAAGTCCGCGGACAACGGCAAGACCTGGACCTCGTCCCCGATCAGCACCGTGACCGACACGGTGCACGGCTGGGACCTGGACGGGCCGACGCTCTACGAACTGCCGCGGGCCGAGGGCTCGCTGCCCGCGGGCACCATCCTGGCGGCGGGCACCGCGTGGAACCGGGGCGACTACACCCAGCAGGCCGTCGAGCTGTTCTACAGCACCGATGACGGAGTGACCTGGAACTACCGCAGCTCGTGCGCCTCGGAGTCCGGAATGGCGGACACCGAGGGCCACGGCATCTGGGAGCCGGAGTTCTCCGTGGACTCGGCCGGCGCGCTGGTCTGCTACTTCTCCGACGAGCGTCCCTCGACGAACAACTACAACCAGGTTCTCGCGCACGTCGTCAGCACCGACGGCGGCGCGACCTGGGGCGGCGAGGTCTACGACGTCGCGGTCCAGGACGGCGTGCAGCGTCCCGGCATGGCCACCGTCGTCAACCTGCCCAACGGCGGCTACGCGATGTCCTACGAGGACTGCAAGGCCGGCTTCGACCCGGACCAGGCCTGTGACGCATACATCAAAACCTCGACCGACGGCGTGACCTGGAACGCCTCCAGCCTCGGCACGGAGGTGGAGACGGCCGACGGCAGACATCTGCTGCACACGCCGTATCTGGCCTGGTCTCCGATCGGCGGCGCCAACGGAACGCTGCTGATATCCGGGCAGCGCGTCGTCGCGGGCACCGACGGATCGCTGACGGTCCAGGACGAATCGGGCACCGTGCTGTTCGCCAACACGAACCTCGGAACCGGGACCTGGACCGAGACGACCGCGCCGGTCAACACCAACCCGACCGGCGGCTACGACTCGGGCGAGACCTCGTGCGCCGGCTACAGCTCGCCGATCCTGCCCTCCGTGTCGGGTTCGACGATCCTCTACCTGGCCGGAACGCACATCAGCAACGGCAAGTGCGAGGTCCAGTTCGGCACCGACGTCGCCCCGGGCGCGACCGGCACCATCACCGACTCCAGCATCTCCGGCTCGTGCGTCGACGTGAACACGAACACGTCGACCGAGGGCAACGCGGTGCAGCTCTACACCTGCAACACCGCGACCGGCCAGCAGTGGTCGATCGAGCCGGACGGCACCGTCCGCGCCTTCGGCGAGTGCCTCGACACCGACGGTAACGGCACCGCGAACTCCACCAAGGTCGAGTTGTGGCCCTGTGACAACGCGGGCGGCCAGCAGTGGCGCGAGGAATCGGACGGCGCGCTCTACAACCCGCAGTCCGGCCGCTGCCTGGACGACCCCGCCGGCGCCACGGCCAACGGGACCGTCCTGCAGATCTACGACTGCAACGGCCTGTGGACGCAGGACTGGACGACCGCAGGTGCGCCGACCTCCGAGATCACGAACTCCGGCATCTCGGGCATGTGCGTCGACGACAACACCAACACCGCGACCAACGGCAACGCCGTCCAGCTCTGGGCCTGCAACGGCTCGCGCGGTCAGCAGTGGGCCATGGAGGCCAACGGCACGGTCGAGGTGTACGGCATGTGCCTCGACATCGTGGGCGACGGCACGGCCAACTACACGAAGGTCGAGCTGTGGACGTGCAACGGCGTCGGCGGCCAGCAGTGGACGCTCGAATCCGACGGCGCGCTCTACAACCCGCAGTCCGGCCGCTGCCTGGACGACCCGTCCGGTGCCACGGCCGAGGGCACGCAGCTGCAGATCTACGACTGCAACGGCCTGTGGACACAGGACTGGTCCACGGCCGTGTAGTCCGGCACGGAGGCTGACGCCTGGCTCTGCGGGCCCGCTGATCGGCGGTCCGGCGGAGCCGGGCTCTTTTCACCTCCGCCATCTCGTGCGGGATCGGCCATGGGGCCGACATCAAACCGTGATGGAGCGCCCCCTTGCAACGATGCACGAGCCCGAGATATCGTCTTGCAACGTTGCAGAGGAGTGATCGGGCCCCACGAAAGCCTTGGTCAGAGTCCAACACCGATTCGCGCGGGCGCTACTGCGCACCGCTGTCCCCGCGGTCCCCGCGGTTCGCACGGTCCGCACGGTCCCGCCGAGGCGGGACGGACCGGCGAGCAGGTCAACCAGTTAAGATCAGCCCCCACGCTGCGAAGAGAAAGCAGAGGTTGCGATGGCTACGTCCCACAGTGACGTCGGCAATGTCCGTCGCACAGACGGCAAGAGCCCGGTCGGCACGGGCGACCGGTCACGAACCGTCCGCGCGCCCCGGCGCCGGATGCTCGGTCTGCCGGCGATAGCCGCCGCGGTCGCGATCACCGCCAGCGCCTGCGGCAGCTCCGGACTGCCCGCCGCCGGATCGGCCACCTCGGCCGCCGCCGGCGCCACGGCCGCCGGCTGCAAGGCGGGCGCCACCGTCGTGACGTTCTGGGGCTGGTCGGCCGGCTACAACCTGGCCGTCGACGAGTTCAACAAGACGCACCCGGACATCTGCGTCGAGCTCGACAACGCCGGCGCGACGACGACCGAGTACACCAAGCTCACCAACGCGCTCACCGCGAAGAGCGGCACCCCGGACGTCGCGCAGATCGAGTACTTCGAGCTGCCCTCGTTCGAGGTCACCAACAGCCTGGTCGACCTGACCCGGTACGGCATCAGCACCGCCAGGAACAACGAGGCGGGCTGGGCCTGGGACGAGGTCAGCAGGGGCTCCGGCGTCTACGCGATGCCCGTCGACGCCGGCACCATGGCCCTGTACTACAACCAGAAGGAGTTCAACGACGCCGGGATCACCACGACCCCGGCGACGTGGGCCGAGTTCGCCGCCGACGCGGCCAAGCTCAAGGCCAGGAACTCCAGCGAGGCGATCACCAACTTCGACCCGGAGAGCACCCAGACGGTGCTGGCGCTGATGCAGGAGTACGGGGCCTTCCCGTTCACCTACACCGGTGGCTCCACCGTCGGGATCAATTTCACCGGCGCCGCCGAGAAGGCGTTCGCGCGGTACTGGCAGGGCCTCATCGACGCGAAGGAGGTCACCGCCGCGACGGAGTTCTCGCAGGCGCAGTGGAACGACTTCGACAACGGCTCCGCCGCCTCCCGGCTCAGCCCCGCGTGGGGACCGGTCGGCATGCAGGGCAGCATCTCGAAGACGATCGGCGACTGGCGCGCCGCCGCCCTGCCGCAGACGGTCGCCGGCACGACCAACGAGGGCAACTGGGGCGGTTCGACGCTCGCGGTGGTCAAGGGCACCAAGGTCGCCCAGGCGGCGGCCACGTTCGTGCAGTGGTTCGGCGGTTCGGACGACGCCTGGAAGATCCTGAGCGGCACCGTCGCGGGCGCCTACCCGGCCTACACCCCGCTGCTGGACTCCAGTTCGTTCCTCGACTCCACGCTGAAGATCTCTGGTGACTCCACCTACAACAAGGTGTTCGCGGACGCGGAGAGCAAGGCGAAGGGCGCCGAGTGGCCGCCCATCATGACCGCCGCACTCACCCAGTGGACCTCGACCTTCGCCGGCGTGACCAAGGGCACGGAGACGCTGGAGCAGGCCTTCACGGCCTTCCAGTCGCAGATGGTGACCTACGCGAAGGACCAGGGCTTCACCGTCGAGGTCGGGAGCTGACGGTGACCAACCGTCAGAACGAAGGCGGCACGGTCGAGGGAACCGTGCCGCCCGTCCCCCGCCAGGCCGGCCGGCCGCGGACCGGGCCGCACCCCGTGTCCGCGCCCGGCGGCGCGGGCGGCACGGGCGGGAGCGCACGCCCCGCCCGTGCCGCCGGTCGGCGCCGCGGCAAGCCGGGCCGCCGGCCCGGCGCGTGGTTCATCGCCCCGCACATGCTCGCGCTCGCCCTGTTCATGCTCCTGCCGATCGGCTACGCGATCTACATGAGCCTCTACAGCACGAAGCTCATCGGCGGCACCCGCTTCTCCGGCCTCGAGAACTACCGCACCGTGCTGGCCTCCTCGGAGTTCTGGACCGGCGTGCGCGAGGTGCTGATCTTCGCCGCGATCCAGGTGCCGCTGACGCTGGCCCTGGCGTTCTTCTTCGCGGCGGTCTTCGACGCCGGCGTCGTCAGGCACAGCCGGTTCTTCCGCACGGTCTTCTTCATGCCGTTCGCGGTGCCCGGCGTCGTCGCCGCGGTGATGTTCTCCTTCCTGCTGGAGCCGACCTTCGGCCCCTACTCGCGGGCGCTGGAGATGCTGGGGCTGAAGAACGTGGACTTCTTCTCCTCGAACCTGATCCTGCCGACGATCGTGCTGATCGTGCTGTGGGAGTGGACCGGCTACAACATGACGATCCTCTACACCTCGCTCAAGACGATCCCGCGCGAGATCACCGAGGCGGCCGTCGTCAGCGGGGCGTCGCTGTCCACGATCATCCTGCGGCTCAAGCTGCCGATGGTGCGGCCCACGCTGGTGATGCTGGTCTTCATCAACACCGTCGGTGCGCTACAGCTGTTCACCGAGCCGTCGATCATCCAGTCCTTCGAGCCGCAGGCGATCTCCTTCGGCTTCACCCCGACGCTCTACGTGTACAACACCGCGATCGGCAGCGGCGAGTACAACCTGGGCGCCGCCGCCGCGGTCCTGCTCGCCGTCATCATCGGCCTGATCTCGCTGGCCGGGTTCGCCGTGCGCCGCAGAAACGGAGAGTTCCGATGAGCCGCAACCGTTCCCGGGGCTCCCGACCCGCGCGCGCCCCGCGCCCCGACGAGGTGCCGGTCCGGCTCTACGGCCTGCGCCGCGGCACGACCACGCTGATGACCGTGGTCAGCATCGTCTTCGCGGTGTTCATCCTGGCGCCGCTGCTGTGGCTGTTCATCGCGTCGACCAAGTCGCAGACGTATGTCTACTACAGCTCGGGCTTCTGGTTCGCCGGGCCGTTCCGGCTGCTGCAGAACCTGGAGGCGCTCGGCCAGGACGTCAGCGGCGCGGGCACCTACCTGACCTGGCTGGGCAACACGCTCGTCTACGCCGTGCTCGGCGGGATCGGTTCCACGATCCTCTCGGCGCTGGCCGGATACGGTTTCGCGCGCTTCCGCTTCCGCGGCGCCAACGCGCTCTTCTCCGTCGTGATGGCGACGCTGCTGGTGCCGATCAGCGCCCTCGCGCTGCCGCTGTTCCTGGTCTACGCGAAGGTCGGCCTGGTCAACTCCGTCTGGGGCATGATCCTGCCGAGCATGGTCTCGCCGATCGGCGTGTACCTGATGCGCGCGTACATCGAGGCCTCGGTGCCGAGCGACCTGATCAACGCGGCGCGCATCGACGGCGCGGGCGAGATCCGCATCTTCACCCGGATCGTCATGCCGCTGACCGTGCCCGGCCTGGTCACGGTGCTGCTGCTGACCGTGGTGGCGGTGTGGAACAACTACTTCCTGCCGCTGGTCCTGTTCAGCCGCAGCAGCCTGTACCCGCTCACCGTCGGCCTGTCCGCGCTGTCCCAGGCCGCCGAGACCGGCTCGCAGAGCCAGGACGTGCCCGTCCTGATCGCCGGTGGACTGGTCACCGTGCTGCCGCTGATCGCCTTGTTCCTCGTGCTCGAACGCTACTTCCGCGGCGGCGCGCTGCAGGGCAGCCTCACCAGCTGACCCCGACGGCGCCCGGCCGCCGCAGGTCCCACCCCTCGACTCCGGGAGAGACTCACGTGTCATCCGTACGTCCCGAATACCCTCGGCCGCACTTCGACCGTTCGCACGCCTGGCTCAGCCTCAACGGCGAGTGGGACTTCGCGCGGGACCCGGCCGGCACCGCCTCGCCCGAGCGCATGGCCCGCGCCGAGCCGGAGCGGTGGTCCGAGCGCATCGTGGTGCCCTTCGCCTGGGAGACCGAGGCTTCCGCGGTCAACGCGCAGTGGCTCGAGCACGGCTGGTACCGCCGCACCCTGCCCGTCCCCGCGGACTGGGCCGGGCAGCGCGTCGTGCTGCACTTCGGCGCCGTGCACCACCACGCGCAGGTCTGGGTGAACGGCACGCAGGTCGGCGAGCACGAGGGCGGCTACACCCCGTTCGAGTTCGACATCACCGAGGCGCTCGGCAGCTCCGCCGCGGAGGGGACGGCGGAGGCGACCCTGCTGGTCAAGGTCTGGGCCCCACTCGACAAGCGCGAGATCGTGCACGGCAAGCAGCGCAGCGTCCCCCGCGACGTCTACGACATCTGCGCCTTCACCCCGAGCAGCGGCATCTGGCAGCCGGTCTGGCTCGAAGCGCGCCCCGCGACGTACCTCGCCGACGTCGCGCTCACCCCGGCCGACTCGCTCGACGCCATCGTGGCGCGGATCGCGGTCGCCGGCCCCAGCGCGCAGGGCGCGCGCATCACCCTCGACGTGGCCGGGCAGACGCTGCAGGCCATCGCAGAGCTCAGCGACGCCTCTGCCGCCTCCGACACCTCTGACACCTCTCGCGCCTCGGTCAGCGTCACCGTCCCGATCGCCGACCCGCGCCTGTGGACTCCGGAAGACCCGCACCTCTACGCCGTGCACGTGGCCCTCGAATCCGCCGACGGCGCAGACGAAGTCGGCGCCTCGACCGGTCTGCGCCGCATCGAGACCAGCGGCGCGGAGATCCTGCTCAACGGCCGGCGCGTGTACCTGCGCGGCGTGCTGGACCAGGGCTACTGGCCGCGCACCGGCATCACCGCGCCGGACGACGAGGCGTTCGTCAAGGACATCGTGCTCGCCCGGGAAGCCGGCTTCAACCTCGTCCGCAAGCACCTCAAGCTCGAGGATCCGCGCTTCCTGCACCACGCCGACCGGCTCGGCATGCTGGTCTGGGCCGAGCCCGCGAGCACCGGCGTCTGCACGCCGGAGTCGGTGGCCCGCTTCGAGGCGCAGATCGAGCCGATGGTGCGCCGCGACGGCAACCACCCGGGCATCGTCGTGTGGGGCCTGTACAACGAGGAGTGGGGCCTGGACTGGGACGTCGCCGGCGTCCCGGAGAAGCAGGACGCCGTGCGCCGCGCGTTCGACCTGCTCAAGTCGCTCGACGCGACGCGGCCCGCGGTCGACGACTCCGGCTGGTCGCACGTGAAGACGGACCTGGTCGACTGGCACATCTACGACGAGACGCCGCGCGGCTGGGCCGAGAAGGTCCGGGCTCTGATGGAGGGCGGCGTGACCAGCTTCCCGGTGAACCTCGGCCCGGAGTTCGTGGTCGACAAGCACCTGATGGCCGAGATCGGCGCCGGCGCCCCGGCCGACGTGCCGAACCTCAACAGCGAGTTCGGCGGCGGCGTCACCAGCGTCGACCGCGGCTGGAATCTGCGCTGGCAGACCGGCGAGCTGCGCCGCCACGACCGGCTGTCGGGCTACATCTGGACCGAGCTCTACGACATCGAGCACGAGACGGCCGGCATCTACGCGTTCGACCGCACGCTCAAGGACACCGGCGCCAACCCGCCGGCCCTTACGAACGCCGGCACCGTCCTGATCCCCGACGTCGATCCGATCGGCCCCGGCCGCGACCTGATCGCCGCCGAGTCCGGCGAGGTCGCCTTCGACGTGCGCATCTCCCACCACGGCCCCGAGCCCCTGGAAGCGCACGTGGTCCCCGTCTGGAGCACCCCGCTCGCCCTCGAACCCGAGTCCATCGCCACCGCGGCGGCCACGGCCCCCGCGGAGAACGGCGCGACGGACCCGGTGAAGGCGCACCCCTTCCGCCTCACCGATCCGATCCGCATCGCGACCGCCCTCCCCGAAGGCGCCGCCGCGGCCCGGCTGCACCTGCTGCTCGTCGCCGCGGGACACGTCGTGGGCCGCACCGTTCTTGACGTACTGTCCGGGAAGTAGCTCCCTCGCATCGGAATCCGTCGCACGGGCCGCCGCCCGGACCAGGGTGGCGGCCCGCTTTCGACGCAGTCGAAACTCTGCCGGTATTCAGGCCTCTCGATCGCTGGGCGGAGTCAGGTGAGTGCGACGGCGGCTTCCGCGGTCTGCGGGATGAACGTGAGCGACTCCTGAAAGTAGAGCTGCACGGTCTCGGCGTCGTGGGACAGGTAGCCGATGGACACGTCCTGGCCGAGGTGCAGCTCGTAGTCGCCGCCCCGCGCACTCAGCACCACGCCCGCGTCGATGGCCGGCGCCCAGATGATCTCGCCGCCGTCGCCGAGAATGCGCGTGATGTGCTCGCGGATCGGATAGCCGTGGTCCGTGGCTTCGGCGACGGCCGTGTACGCGTCGGCGGACAGCAGCACGCTGTACGGGCCCGCGACGCCCGCCAGGCGCAGCGCGGTGAGTGCCTTCGCAACGGACACCGGGTACTCGCGCGGGTCGCTCGGCAGCGCGATGCTCGGGTTCGTCGCCGCCTGCCGGATCCCGAAGATCCCGGCCGCGGCGAAGCCGTCGAGGATCGCCCGGTCCTCGGCGTACGCGAGCTGCTTCGCGGCGTCCTTGACCGGCTGCCAGTCCGCGTCCTTCGCGCCGAGCGCGACGGCGTCGACCGCGGACCGCTTCACGGTGAACGGCACGCGGAACCGCACGACGCCCGCCACCTCGTAGCAGCCCGCTTCCACGCCCGGGTTCGGCGCGTCGAGCCGCCGCAGATGCCCGGTGCCGACGGCCGCGAGCGTGACCCCGGCAGGACCGAGCACGTCGACGACGCGCCGCGCGGCCACGTGCAGCTCGAAGGTGCGGCGTGCCTCGGCCTCGATGTCGGCCCACGCCTCGTCGGAGACCGGGGCGAGTTCGCGGTGCAGGTTGTTCACGGTGTCAGGCTCCTTCTCAGGCTTCCGATACCGAGCGATCCGTCGCCGACCACGGCGTCGTCGGCCTGGACGGTCGGTGCGGCGGGCTCGGTGACGACCTCGGTGACAGCCTCGGACGGCGCGTCGGGCAACTCGTCCAGGAAATCCGCGCTCGGGCAGAAGAACAGGCCGCCCGTGACCGCGGTGGAGAACTCCAGGATGCGGTCGGTGCGCCCGGGCACGTCCCCGAGGAACATGCGCCGAAGCATCCGCTCCGTCACGTCCGGGCTCGCCGCGTAGCCGATGAAGTAGGTGCCGAACTCGCCGGCGCCTGCCCGCCCGAACGGCATGTTGTCGCGCACGATCTGCCGCTCGTTGCCGTCCTCGTCGACGATCGTGTTCAGCGCGACGTGCGAGTCGGCCGGTTTCGAAGCGTCGTCGAGCTCGATGTCGTCGAGCTTCGTGCGGCCGATGATCCGCTCCTGCTGCTCGATCGGCAGCCGGTTCCAGCCGTCCAGGTCGTGCAGGTACTTCTGCACGATCACGTAGCTGCCACCGGCGAAGTCCGCGTCCTGCTCCTCGCCGACGAGCGCGGCGTCGAGGGCGGCCGGGCCGGTCGGATTCTCCGTGCCGTCGACGAAGCCCAGCAGGTCGCGCTCGTCGAAGTACTTGAATCCGTGCACCTCGTCGACCACGGTCACCGCGTGACCGAGCCGCCGCATGAGCTGCCCGGCGAGCTCGAAGCACAGGTCCATGCGCCGGGCCCGGATGTGAAAGAGCAGGTCGCCGGGCGTGGCCGGCGCCGTGTGCCGCGGCCCGGCGAGCGCTTCGAACGGATGCAGCTGCGCCGGACGAGGTCCCCCGAACAGCCGATCCCAGGCAGCCGAGCCGATCCCGGCCACGGCCGTGAGCCCGCCCCCCGGGATCCGGAAGCCGACCGAGCGGACGAGCCCGGCGAGGTCCTCGAGCGTGTCGCGGACGGCCTGCTCCCCGCCCGGCTCGACCGTCGCCACCAGGAAGATCGCCGCCGCGGTGAGCGGCGTGAGCACCGGCTGCGGCTCGGCTGACCGCGGGGGCGGCTGAGGCGGATTCTGCGGGGATGGTGGTGTCACGCGGGCGTCCCTTGCGCGGTCGGTTTGCACGGCGGGTCTTCGCTCGGGACCCATGCTAAGGATCACGGGCCGGCCGCGCCCGGTCTCTCACGTATTCGGGTGAGGGAACCGCAGTCGATCACGCCGCACGCCGGCGAGCAGGGGCAGGACTGAACGAGCCGCGCGGATCAGGGGCGGAAGCTGGCCCGGTATTCGGTGGGCGTGCGTCCGGTGAGCTCGTGAAAGGCGGCGTTGAACGCCGACAGGGAGCTGTAGCCGACCATGAAGGCGATCTTGGTGACCGGGGTGTCTCCTGCGGCGAGTTCCTCGATCGCGCGGAGCAGGCGCATGCGGCGCAGGGCGGCCCGCCAGGTCATGCCGGTCTCGTCAGAGAACCGGCGCGCGAGCGAGCGTGGCGCGAGGCCGACCTCGCGGGCCAGGTCCTCGAAGCGGAGTTCGCATTCGAGCCGTTCCTCGGTCAGGCGCAGGGCTCGGCGCAGTTCCGGGGTTCGGCCGACCGGCACCACGGCCGGGCTGGGCTGTTCGGCGAGCCGCCAGGTCACTGCCGCGAGTGCGGCGAACAGGGTCTCGGCGTATGCGGGCAGGGGCTCGTCGCCGTCGCCCCACGCACCGCACTCGGCTACCAGAGCGCGGGCCAGGGGGCTGAGGTCGAACACGGTCAACGGTCCCGGCGGGGGCGGGGCGAATCCGGTGTCGAACAGTACGGAAGCGGTCGTGGCCGGCCGCGGGATGCTCACCCGAATCGTTCGGCCCGCCTCGATCAGCGCGGCGCGTGCCGGCGGCAGCAGCCACGACCGGCCCTGCGCTTCCAGCCGGAGGGCACCGGCGGAGGCGCAGAGCAGGTAGTGGCGATCGGTGCGGAAGTCGCGGGCGGGTTCGGCGGCGAACGTGCGGACGAAGCTGTACGCCTTGCGGGTCATCGGTTGCCTCGCACGGGCCGATCGTAGTGGTCTGCCGTGGTACCGGTCAGGCGACGGTCGCCAGCAACTCGGCGCGGAAGCGCCGGCTCACCGGCGCGCCGACGATGGTCGGGCGGACCGCCGCGCCGAAGTTCGCGAACGAATCCGACTTCAGGTAGCCGTCGAACGATGCCTCGTCCTCCCACTCGTGCACGATGGTGACCCGGCACTCGTCCTCGCGGGAAGCGTAGACCCGGAACGCGACGTTGCCGGGCATCGCCCTGATCACGTCACGTTCGGCGTCGAGGTGGCTGAGGGCGGCGGCGCGGTCGGCGGCAATGGTGCTGAAGTCGACGATGGCGATGAACACGGGGGACCTCCCGGACCCTGGATCGAGGCAGCGGGTACTGCGCTTGGAATGCCTCTGATCTTCGCCCGGGAGCTGTCCGGCCAGCCTCCGCCGACCGGACGCGTTCACGCTTCCAGCGGACAGCCGCTCGTCTCGGCCCCGCGCCTCACGTCCCCAGTTTCACGAAGCGCCTCCCGCCGAGGAGCCAGGTGCCGGTGACGCGGTAGCCGAGGGGTGCGGCCAGGGATTGCAGGGCGCCGGGTCCGATCCTGGCCCAGGGGATGGCCGGGCCGGCTTGGTCGGCGGAGGCGGCCGGGCGCAGGTGGTGGCGTTCGTCGATCTCGTGTGCGGTGGTCTCGACGATGAGGGTCGCGCCGCGCGGCAGGAGCAGGGCTTTGATGCGCTCGAGCAGGCTTGCCGGGTCGCCGCTGATGCCGATGTTGCCGTCGATGAGCAGGGCGTACGGCCAGCGGCCCTCGGCCGGCAGCCGGTCGAAGACGGAGCGGCCGAGGACTGTGGCGCCGGACGCTCTGGCCAGGAGGAGGGCGACCGGGGTGATGTCGACGCCGAGGGCGGGGATCCCGCGGCGGGCGAGCTCGGCGGCGAGGCGGCCGGGGCCGCAGCCGATGTCGAGGGTGGGGCCCGTGCAGTGCGCGAGCAGGTCGCGGTCGACGGCGTCGGCGTGACCGGCGTACCTGCCGACTTCCAGGCGCAGCACGAGGCCGTCCTCGCCGTGCAGGGTGACCGGCTCGGCCTCGCCGGACAGGCTCTGCCACAGGGCGCGTTCGTAGTCTGAGGCGGTGGGTCCGCTCCAGGTGGGAGTCCAGGCCGGGCTCAAGTCGGCGGCGGAAGAGGTGTCGAGCGGGGCCGTGTCGAGGCGGGAGGCGTCGAGCGGCGGGGACGTGTCGAGCGGGGAGGTCAAAACCGGGGAGGTCAGAACCGGGGAGGTGTCAAGCACGGTGCGTCCTGGCGTCGATGGACCCGAGCTGCCTGGCGAACGCCGTGTCCGGGGCCAGCTCGGCGGCGGCGTAGGCGCAGTCTGCGGTGTCGACGTCGCGCAGCATCGGCATGTGCAGCACGTCGAGACCGGCGTCTTCGAGGCGGCGCAGCTGGGTGGCTCCGGTGTTCGACAGCGACATCGGGACGCCGTGCAGCAGCATGGGCGTGCGCGGGTGGGCGGGTTCGCGCAGGCCGAGTGCCCAGAAGCCGCCGTCCAGCGCGGGCGCGAACGCGGCGTCGTACTCGTCCAGGCAGATGAGCGCGTCGTCGAGTACCGATGCGGAGGCCTGCGGCGTGTCCATGCCGATCAGCAGCGCGGGCCCCGGATCGATTCGCGCGGCCTCGGCGAAGGCCGCGGCCAGTCGGACGTCGAGGGTCCCGTTCACCTGCGGGCGGCGGACGAAGCCGCGGCCGAGGAAGGCGTTGCGCAGGTCGACGTCCGGTTCGCCGTCGAGCACCAGCAGCCGGTGGTCCGCGCATGTGGCGGCCGCGACGTCGAGCGTGTCGGCCAGCGCCGCGGCGGCGAGCGCGGCGGCCTCCTCCAGCGTGAACGGCGGGCACAGCCTGGTCTTGACCTGCCCCGGTACCGGAGTCTTCGCGATCACGATCAGGGTGCTCACGCGGCGAGCTCCTTCCAGACGCGGTTCATGTCCCGCACGGCGCGTACCGTGCCCGACACCGTGCCGGTGACCTTGGACTTCCCAGAGCGCGGGGCGTAGTCGACGTCGGCTTCGGCGATGGTCCAGTCGGCGCGCCCGGCGGCGAGCACCATTTCCAGCGGGTAGCCGGAGCGGCGGTCGCGCTGCCGCAGGCCGAGCAGCTCCTCACGGCGGGCGGCGCGCATCGGGCCGAGGTCGCGCACGTCGATTCCGATGCGGCGCAGCCGGCGGGCCAGCACCCAGTTGGCCACGCGCGCGTGCGGCGGCCACGCTCCGGCGCCGGTGGGCCGGCGGCGCCCGAGCACGAGGTCCGCGTCGCCGGCCAGGACGGGGCCGGCGACGCGGGGCAGTTGCGCGGGATCGAGCGAGCCGTCGCAGTCGCAGAAGCAGACGACCGGGGCCTTGGCCGCCTTCAGTCCCGCGTGGCAGGCGGCGCCGAAGCCGCGCTTGGATTCGGTGACGACGAGCGCGCCGAGGTCGGCGGCGATCCGCGCGGAGCCGTCGGTCGAGCCGTTGTCCACGACGATGGCCCGGTAGCCCTCGGGCAGCCTGGACATGATGTAGGGCAGCGCGGCGGCCTCGTCGAGGCAGGGGAGCACGACGTCGACGGTGACCGGTTCGTCGTCCATGGGAGTCCTTTCGTGGGGAAGCGAGGCAGCGGCGCCGGGTCGGCCCGGGCGGGTGCGGATGGGGCGGGCGACCCGGCGTGCGAGGGTGGCGGCGAGGACGACGGCCAGTGCGACGCCGTAGCCCGCGCGGAGATTCGGCAGCGGAGCCCCGGTGATGTCGTGCCAGATCGTCGAGGTCGAGATCGCGGCGGCCACGGCCAGCCACTCGACACGGCCGTCCAGCGCGACCAGCGCGACGAGAAGCAGCGAGTACCAGGGGAATTCCGGGGTCGTCGCGAGCAGCGCGGTCCCGGTCACGACGGTCGCCGCGCGCCACGGCCGGTCGGGATCGGCGTGGCGGTAGGCGAAGTACGCGGTGACGGCGATGACCAGCGCTGCGGCTGCGGTGGAGAATCGGTCCGGGACGACGAGGTCGATCAGCACGGATCGGTGCCCGCTGTCGTACCCCTCCTCCTGGAGGTAGCCCGGTAGGAATCCGATGACCTTGCCGCCGACGGCGATCAGGTGCGGCACGTACCCGGCCACGAACGCCGCGCTCGCCGCCGAGATCACCACGAAGGGCCTGCGCCGTAACGTGCCGGGACCCGCGAGCACCGGGATGAACTTCGTCGCCGCCGCCAAGCCCAGCAGCACGCCGCCGCCGGCTGCGGCGCGCGTGCTTCGGGCACGGGCCAGCACGCCGAGCCCGCAGATGGCCAGCAGCGCGCTGAGCACGTCGATGTGCCCGTTGTTGGCCGCCTCGGTGGCGACGGCCGGGCACCAGGCCCAGAGCGCCGCCGAGCGCGGATCGAGTCGTGCGCGGCGAAGCACCCACATCAGCGCGAGCGCCGTGAGGAACGAGACGATCACCGCGGCGCACTGGATCGACTTGTAGCCGCCGGTCGGCCACAGCAGGTGCACCAGGTAGAAGTACGCCTCCGCGACCGGCGGGTAGATGGTGTGCACGGCCGGCCGGTTGATCAGCGTGCAGCCCGGGGTGAGGCTGCCCGCCGAGTCCGGGTTCTGGATGCCCGCGCGCACGCACCACTGGGTGACCTGGTCGGGCCAGAGCTGGGGATTGCGCAGGAAGTCCAGCTGCGGCGCCGCCGGCACGTACGAGTAGGGATCGATGCCCGCGGCCTGGACCCGGCCGTCCCACACGTAGCGGTAGAGGTCGTCGCTGCTGATCGGCGGCCCGGTGACCGCCACGATCTGGATGACGAGCCCGCCGACGAGGATGAGCAGCGCCGCGGCGCGCTTCGGGGCCTTGCGCACGAGCCACGCCGCGGTCAGGAACAGCACCCACGACGCGATGACGAACCCCTGCCGGATCCAGCCCGAACCCGGTCCGGGATGGATGACGCGGAAGACGGTGTAGGTGAGCGCCGTCACGACGAGAGCGGTGAGTACGAGCCGGGACCATCGCAGCATGCGAACCACCCTTGCAGCCGCCCCCGGAATCCGGACCGTCCGGATCGCGCCCGTAAGCGCTTCGTAAGACCTGGTGGAAGCCGTAAGGGGTTCGTAAGACGTCGCGACGCCACCGCGGGCCGGAAACAGGCTTCGATGGGAACATGGCTTCCCCGACCCCGCCGAAGTGGCTGCGGCGCGGCCCGCTGCGCGAGGGCGCGTTCCGGCCCGACCTGCACGACGAGCGGACCGCGTCCCTCATCGGCACGGCCCTCGGCATCGCGTTCGTGATCTGCTTCGTCACCGGCCTGATCAGCCACGAACTGCAGCAGCAGCGTCCGCCGACCTGGCTGCCGCTGCCGACTCACCCCGTGTGGTTCTACCGGTTCACCCAGGGCTTGCACGTCGCCACCGGCCTGGCCTGCGTCCCGCTGCTGCTGGCGAAGCTGTGGACGGTCTACCCGCGGCTGTTCGCCTGGCCGCCGGTCACCTCGATCCTGCACGCGCTGGAGCGGCTCTCGATCCTCGTCCTGGTCGCGGGCGCGATCTTCGAGCTGGTCACCGGCATCCAGAACATCGCACAGTGGTATCCGTGGCACTTCCCGTTCGTCCCGGCGCACCACTGGGTCGCCTGGATCACGGTCGGCGCCATGCTGCTGCACCTCGCGGTCAAGGCCCCGGCGATCGCCCGCGGGCTGCGAAACCGGCCGGCGCCGGACGCGGGGGATGTCGGCGAAGGCGCGGAGGCCACGGCCGAGGAGGACGCAGCCGTCGCCGCCGGCGCGGACCCCGAAGCGGCCGCCGCATCCGCCCAGCCCAGCGGCCTCAGCCGCCGCGTGCTGATCGGCTCGACGGCCCTCGCCGTGCTCGCCGTCACCGCCACGACGATCGGCCAGTCGGTCACGTCCCTCCGCTTCCTCGACCTCCTCGGCGTACGAAGCCCGCACGACGGCCCCCAGGACGTGCCGATCAACCGCACCGCGTCGCAGGCCGGAGTCCTGCAACGTGCGGTCGACCCCGCCTGGGCGCTCGAGGTGGACGGGCCGCGCCCCTACCGGCTCACCCTCGCCGAGCTCAACGCGCTGCCGCAGTACCGCGAGCGGCTGCCGATCGCCTGCGTCGAGGGCTGGTCCGTCGACGCAGGCTGGGAGGGGGTCCGGCTGCGTGACCTGCTGGAGCGGGCCGGCTTCCCGGAAGGCTCGTGGGTCCGCGTCATCTCGCTCGAAAAGGGCGGCTACGGGTCGAGCGTGATGCAGCGCGAGTACGCGAGCGACCCGGCGACCTTGCTCGCGCTCCGCCTGAACGGCGAGGTTCTGAGCATCGACCACGGCTATCCGGCCCGTATCATCGCACCCGCCCGACCAGGCGTGCTGCAGACCAAGTGGGTCACCCGGCTGGAGTTGATTCCGGCATGACGGCGGCGAAGAGGCTGCGCATCGGGCTCGGCGCGCTCGGCGTCGCGACACTCGGCTACGGCGTGTACGGCCTGTTCGACGAGAGCGGGATCCGCGATGAGGCGGCGGTCGGCGAGTGGCTGGTCGGCGGCGTGATCGGGCACGACTTCCTGCTTGCGCCGGTCGTGTTCATCCTGGGCGCGATCGCCTACCGGCTCACCGACGCCCGATGGCGCGGAAGGCTTGCGGCCGTGCTGCTGCTCGGCGGATCGTTGACCCTGATCAGCATTCCGGCTCTACTCAGGCAGGGACTGAACCGAAACAAGACGGTGCTGCCGCTGGACTACGCCAGGAACCTCGGCGTGCTGCTGGCCGTGCTACTGGCGGTCGTCGCGGCGTACGGCTGCGGCGTTGCGCTCAGGCGGAGTCTTGCGCTCAGGCGGAGTCTAAGGCCCGTTGTGGTCGAGGACGCCGAAGAAGAAGCCGCCGGCGAAGAACCAGTCGGCGCAGCAGCAGCCGACGAAGAAGCAGACGGTGAAGAACCAGTCGGCGAAGCAGCCGCCGGCGAAGAAGCAGTCGGCGCAGCAGCAGCAGCCGAAGAAGAAGTCGAGGACGAGGAGGCTCAGGACACGTGATTCCCGCAGCACGCGAGACGGCCGCGGACGTCCTGGTCGTCGACGACGATCCGACCGTCGCCGAGGTCGTCGCGGCCTACCTGCACCGGACCGGGCACGAGGTGCGGCTGGTGAACGACGGGCCCGCCGCAGTCGCCGCCGCGCGCACCCGCCTGCCCGACCTCGTCGTCCTCGACCTGATGCTGCCCGGCTACGACGGCTTCGAGGTCTTCCGACGCATCCGCCAGCTCGGCCCGGTCTGCGTGATCATGCTGACGGCCCGCGCGAGCGAGCAGGACCGGATCCTCGGCCTCGAACTCGGCGCGGACGACTACGTGACCAAGCCGTTCAGCCCGCGCGAACTCGCGCTGCGCGTGCGATCCGTGCTGCGCCGCACCGACCGTCCGCCGCTGCAGCCCGCCGAGGCGGCCGACCTGCTCAGGCACGGCCCGCTCGAAGTCGACCTCGCCCGGCACGAGGCGCGCTGCGCAGGACGCCTGCTCAACCTCACCGTCCGCGAGTTCGACCTGCTCGCGTTCCTCCTCGCCCACCCGCGTCAGGTCTACACTCGGGCCGAACTGATGCACCAGGTGTGGGGCTGGGAGTACGGAGACCAGTCCACCGTCACCGTCCACGTGCGGCGCCTGCGCGAGAAGATCGAGGCCGATCCGGCGCTCCCGCGCTACCTCGTCACCGTCTGGGGCGTCGGCTACCGCCTCGACGATCCCGAGCACGCCGCCGAAGCCGAGGCCCGTGACAACCCACCGCAGCCTGGAGACCACGCGTGAGCGACACGATCCAAATCATCCTGATCGGCGGCGGTTGCGCCGTCGCCGTCGGCTGTATCGGGCTGCTGACACTCAGGCTGCTGCGCGGCCGGCCCCTGTGGCTGAAGCTGTTCGCCTTCGCCATGACTGTCGTGTGCGCGATGGCCGCGGGTGTCCTGGCGGCCGCTCAGGAGATGTTCCTGGACCAGCACGACTTCGGGGTCATGCTCATCGTCTGCGCCGCATCGGGCGTGGTCGCGCTGACGATGGCGATACTTCTGGCGCACAGCGTCGGCCAGGACAGCCGTGCCCTGCGCACCGCGCTGCTCCACCTCGGGAGCGACGAGCCGGGCGCCGAGGTGTCGCCGGACAGCGCGTCTCCCCGGCACGCCCGCGGCGTGCTGTCCACCGGCGCGCTCTCGACCGGCGAACTCGACGCGCTGCGCCGCGAGCTCGCCCAGACCGCGCAACGCCTCGCCGAATCGCGGGAGCGAGAACGCGCCATGGAACGCTCGCGCCGCGAACTGGTCGCCTGGGTCTCCCACGACCTGCGCACACCGCTGGCCGGCCTGCGTGCGATGGCCGAGGCGCTCGAAGACGAAGTGGCCGAGGATCCGGCGACGTACCACACCCGGATCCGGCAGTCCGTGGACCGGCTGACCGGCATGGTCGACGACCTGTTCGAGCTCTCCCGCATCCACGCCGGCGCCCTGCGCCTGAGCCTCGAACACGTCCCGCTGGCAGACCTCGTCGACGAGGCCGTCGTCGGCGCCGACGCCCTCGCGCGCGCCCGCGGCGTGCGCCTGTCCGCCGACGTGCGCACCGGCCGCAGCGTGTGCGTGGACGTCGGCGAGGTCTCCCGGGCCCTGACGAACCTGGTGGCCAACGCGATCCGCCACACCCCGAGCGACGGCGCCGTCCGCGTCGAGGCCGCGGACCACGACGGCTACGCGTTCCTCGCCATCACCGACGCGTGCGGCGGCATCCCGGTCGACGACCTGGACCGCGTCTTCGACGTCGCCTGGCGCGGCACGAAGGCGCGCACCCCGGAGCCGCAGGCCGGCGCCGGTCTCGGACTCGCGATCGTCCGCGGCATCGTCGAGGCGCACGCGGGAGAGGTGGACGTCCACAACGTCGACCGAGGCTGCCGCTTCGAAGTGCGCCTGCCGATCCCGGCGGTGTAGCGGGCAACCGGGATCGGCGGTGGCGGCCGCGTTACATACCGTCGGGAGTCTCAGGCCGCTGCGGGTGCGGGTACGGCTGTGGTTGCTGTTTCGGTCGCGGTCGCGCTCGCGGCCACGCTCGCCATCGGCTTGTCGTCGCCGGCGGCGAACTCTGCCAGCCCTTCCGCGAACTCGACCCGCGGCCGCCATCCGAGTTCCGTGCGCAACCGGGCGCTGTCCGCCGTCACGTGCCGCACGTCGCCGAGCCGGAACTCGCCGGTCACCTCCGGCTCCGGCCCGTCGAGCGCCGCCGCGAGCCCGCGAGCCAGCTCGCCGACCGTGCGCACTGTGCCGCTCCCGACGTTGAACGCGCGGCCGGTGCCCGCGAGCGCCGCCGGGCCACCGGTCCACATCGCGGCGGCAAGGTTCGCGCTCGCCACGTCGCGCACGTGCACGAAGTCACGCCGCTGGCCGCCGTCCTCGAACACCCGAGGCGCGCGGCCGGCCGCCAGCGCCGAGCGGAAGATCGCCGCGACACCCGCGTAGGGCGTGTCGCGGGGCATCCGCGGCCCGAAGACGTTGTGGTACCGCAGCATCGCCACCGTGCCGCCCGCCGCGCGCGCCCAGGACGTCGCGAGATACTCCTGCGCCGCCTTAGTCGCCGCGTACACGTTGCGCGGATCCAGCCGCGCATCCTCGCCCACCAGTCCGGCGGTCAACGCCAGCCCGCACCGCGGACACGGCGGCTCGAACAGCCCCGCCTCGAGATCGGCCGTGACCCGCGGCCCGGGCGCGACCGCGCCGTGCACCGGGCACTCGTAGCGCCCCTCGCCGTAGACGACCATGGAGGAGGCGAGCACCAGCCGCCCGACACCCTCGGCGGCCATCGCCGCGAGCAGAACCGCCGTGCCCAGGTCGTTGCACCCCGCGTAATCCGGCGCGTCGTTCAGATCGAGTCCGAGCCCGACCATCGCCGCCTGGTGGCAGACCACGTCGACCCCCGCCAACGCCCGCCGGACCGCCGCCCCGTCCCGCACATCCGCGCGAACCAGCTCGACGCCGTCCGGAATCCGCGCCCGAGCCGCCTCCGGATCCGGATGCACCGCCGGCAGCAGCACATCGAATCCGACCACCTCGTGCCCCGCAGCTGCGAACGCCTCGACCGCATGCGATCCGATGAACCCGGCCGCGCCGGTGACCAGCACCTTCATGATGGAAGCTCCTCGCGATCTCAGTGGACTGCCGAGATCGAACCTAATCCGCCACCACGCCCCCGAGGCCGCCGGCCAGCCATCCGTCACGAGCTCGTAAGAACTCGGAGCGGTCGGCAGGCCGCCGCCCAACCGGCTCCCGCTCGCTGTCCCTCTTGTCAGCCCGAGGCGGATTCCCGCGTGACGGGCCATCGATCCGGGGACCGGTCCCCGATCCCGCGGGGCAGAGTGACGGCCATGTCGCGCTACTCCGGAAGACTTCAAGTCCGCCTCGTGCTGTGCACCGCCGCCGTGTGCGGCCTGATCTCCAGCCGCGTGTTCGGCGGCGGGGACTCCACTGCGATGGTGCTCTGCATCCTGGCCGGCGAGGGGATCCTGGCCGCCGCCCTCTCCGTCGGCGGGCGCGCGGCGGCAGGACCGTGGGAACCGTTGACGTCAGGCGGCGGTGTCTCGTCGAGGTCTGACAGGCCTGATCCGGCCAGATGTGGACGTGAACCGGCCTGACACCGGCCTGAACCGGCCAGACGTGGATGTGAACCGGCCTGAACCGGCCAGACGTGGACGTGAACCGGCCTGACATCGACCTGAACCGGCCAGACGTGGACGTGAACCAGCCTGAACCGGCCTGAACCGGCCAGACGTGGACCTGAACCGGCCAGACGTGGACGTGAACCGGCCTGACGCCGACCTGAACCGGCCTGGCGTCGGGCTGATCCCGGCCGGCGTGCCTTGGAGCCGCCGGGCCACGGAGCCTCTTTTCAGCTACGCCCAGAACTCGTCGGCGATGTCCAGATTCTCGTCGCACTCGTCCAGGTCGCTGATCTTCTCGCCGACGATGCGGAAGATGATCCCGCCCATCGTGTCCAGCTTCTTGCCGCCGCGCTCGGCGGTGACGTGGTGCACCGACATGACGTGACCGCGGCCGTCGGCGAACAGGTGCTTGAGTTCGATGCGGAAGGTGCCGTTGGTCTCGGTGGCGATCTGCCCGTAGTAGGACAGGACCGCGTCCAGGCCCTTGAAGTCGCCCGACATGGCGGTCGTGCCGGGAACGTGCTGCGTGACGTCTCCGGTCATGAGTCCGGAGAGCGTCTCCATGTCTCCGCGGGAGAAGGCCTCGTAGCCCTTGCGGACCAGAGCGGCGTGCGGGTGCTCGGCCATGGAAATCATCCCTTTCGCGTGCTTTGCGAGCACCTTCCAGGATGCCACCGGGCCGACGATCCAACCACAGCGCGTGGCCGCCGGAATAAGGGTGACCCGAAGCCCGCCCCGGATGAAATGCTCGGGGCATGAGCTATTCGACCTACTCACCGGGGCAGATCGTCGAGCTGACCGGATTCAGCCTCGACACGTTGCGGTACTACGAGCGCATCGGCCTGATCGAGCCGGTGCGGCGGGCCGTCGGCGGGCATCGGCGGTACACACAGGACGACGTGGAGTGGCTCGACGTCCTGCGCTGCCTGCGCGGCACCGGGATGCCGATCGCCCGGATGAAGGAGTTCACCGACCAGGTCAGAGCCGGTGACCACACGATCGCGGACCGGCTGGCGCTGCTGGAGGAGCACGACCGCGCCGTCGCCCGCCAGCTGGCGCAGCTCGAGGAGCAGCGCGCCAAGGTCCGGGAGAAGATCACCTACTACCGCGGCGCGGCGGCAGCGCGGCAGGCTGAGGCGGATGGACCGGTCGCGGCGGGCGCGACGGCCGCGGCGGGTGCAACGGATGCGGCGAGCGCGGCGCCCGCGGCCGGAACCGCGGACGCCGCGCCGCCTCACAATCACCCGTGAGAGGGCCGGAGCACCTTCTCCACCTCGGCGAACTCCGCGGCGCCGAGCGGGCCGTGGGCGAGGGCGCCGACGATCTCCGCGACCTGGCCCTCGTTCCGGAAGCCGGGGATCGGGACGAGCACCTCCGAGCGCGCCCAGAGCCAGGCCAGCGCCCCCTGAAGCAGGGTTCGTCCATTGCTCGCCAGGATCTCGCGCACCTCGTCGACCGCGGCCAGCCACTCCGGGGCGCCGCGCCCGTCGTCGCCGAAGTAGGTCATCCAGGCGTGGCCCTGGCTGCGCACGTCGCGCTCGCCGACCCTGCGGCCGTCGTGGTACTTGCCGGAGAGCAGGCCCATCGCCAGCGGGCCGCGGACGATCCCGCCGAGGCCGAGGCTTTCGCAGGTCTCGATCATTCCTCGGGCGTCGCGCAGTACTGACATGTCGAACTGCGCCGTCGCCGCGTGCGCACCCGCCTTGGCGAACGCCTCGGCACGCGCCGGGTCATCCGTGCTCCAGCCGTACGCGCGCAGCTTGCCCTCCGCGACCAGGTCCTCGAGCGTCGGGATCATGTCGAGGGCCTGCTCGATCGGGAGGTCGCCGAGGTGCAGCTGGTAGACGTCGATGTAGTCCGTGCCCAGCCTGCGCAGCGAGCCTTCGAGGCATTCGCGGATGTAGCCGACGCTGCTGTCCTCGCCGAGGGCTTCCCGCTTGTCCTCGTCGAACGTGTAGCCCCACTTGCTCGCGATCACGACACCGTCGCGGCGGTCGCGCAGGGCGGTGCCGAGGACGACCTCGCTGTGTCCCGCCCCGTAGTTGCTCGACGTGTCGAAGAACGTCACTCCGTCCGCGATCCCGCGGTGGATCGCGCGCACGGATTCGGCGTCGTCGATCGCTCCCCAGCCGAATTCGGATCCCCCGCCGGCGATCGGTCCGCCGACCGCCCAGCAGCCGAGCCCGAGCGCGCTGACCTCGATGGCCGAATCCCGTCCCAGAAATCTCTCCATGCCGACAACCCTGCCGCCTGGAGCGCACTCCAGGTCAAGTCCGCCGGCTCACCGGAAAACAGAGGCCGGAAAGAGGGGCCGGAACAGGGGCCGGAACACGTCCGGAACAGGAGCCGGAACAGGGGCCGGAACACGTCCGGAACAGGGGCCGGAAAGAGGGGCCGGAACAGGGGCCGGAAAGAGGGGCCGGAAACAGAGGCGACCGCCGGCCGACGCCGAGCGCCGTCCCGGTGTGCTCGTGTGCCGCCTTCGCGACGCCGCCGAGCCGGTACTGGGCCGCCGCGCAGACGCGTCTCGGTCGGCACGATCCGATGGTCGGGCACGAAGTGCTCGGTGAGCGAGACGTCGCAGCTGCCGGTGCCGCGCAGGCCCAGAACATCTGCGTCGCGGGCGAGGCCTCGGTGCCGCCGAGCTCGCGGACCGCCTGCACTTTCGGCAGTCCCGCGCCGGCCAGCGGCTCGACGGCCTCAGGAGCCGCCGCCCCACTCGTCCCGATGCCGGTTCCAGGCCTCGGCGACAGCATCGCCCATGGTCTTGCGCGGCGGCTTCTTCTCGATGGGAGGTTCAGGAGGCGAGGGATGATGGCGAACCCGGTACGGAGTGGGTGCCGGACCGCTCCGCGGCATGGGAAACGCGTCCCGCTCCTTCCGTCGCTCCCGCTCCAGCCGCTCGCGATTCTCGTACTCGGTCTCGGGGCGTCGCCGCAGCGGCTTGCGATGCTTGTCTTCGACACCGGCGGCACCTTCGTCGTACGCGTGGCTCCGTTGCGTGGCGGCTTCGGGCCGTGGCTGGACCAAGGTGCGATGTTCGGCGGCTTCGCGATACCAGCGCTCGGCACCCGCGTCGTCTCCGCGGGCCTCCAACTGGCGGGCCAGGCTGGTCACGGCCGCGATGTGTCCGTGCTCGGCCGCTCGGAGCCGCCACTTCGCTGCCCTGCCGGTGAAGTCGCCGTAGCGCGCCAGCAAGGACGCGTAGCCCCACATGCCCCGGGCGTCTCCCGCCTTGGCGGCCCTGCGGTAGTACCGCTTCGCCTTGGTCGTCAATCCCCTCGTCTGAAGCCAGTTCCCACGCCTTACCATCTCGTCAGGCGTCATGGCCATCAAGCTAGCAGGCGCTTCCGGGGGCGCCTATGACCTCGTTTGACCTCGTTCTGAAACACTCCGTACCCGCTGGACGTCTTTGGCAGCCGGTGGATGTAATGTGCGCTCAGTGGAGGGAAGCGCGGACGGATGGGTGACGATGCAGCCTGAGCGATCCTTCGGCCGCAACTTCAGCCGTTTGGGGCGGTTGGAGAACCGGTGGGCTGCGGCGCTCGCGCAGACCGATTCGGCGCGGGCGCTCAAGCGCCTGCGCGCGGTCTATCGGCGCTTCGAACGTCAGCCTGCCAGGGCGGCCCACCTGTGGCTCCCGTTCCAGGACTCCGTGCTCGCCGCGCGTTTCGCCGATCTTCTGACCGACCACGACTTCGAGCGGCTGAGCGCCGTCGGACGGCAGTCGGCGATCGCGGCGCGGACCAGCCTGACGCAGGCGTGGTCACCCCTGATCGAGGCGTCGCTCGCCCGGCATAGCGCCGATGGTCGGCGGCGCGCTTACAAGCTGCTCACCGGCCTGTACTGGTCCTCCCTGCCCTCCGATGCCGAGCGCAGGCAGGCGGCGGCGGCCCTCGCCGGGTTCGAAGTGGTCGGTGAGGAGCAGCTCGCCGTGTACGCCGACGTGGCGGCGCAGTCGCGGCCGGTGCCGGAAGTCATGAAGTTGATCGACCGCGTACTTCAGGTAGGCTTCAGCGACCGGGATGCGCGGCTGAGCCGAGCGTATTCGCTCGCGATGAAGCTCGGCGACCGGGTGCCGCGCACGGACGCGGTCTTCGCGGTCGCGATCGGCGAGCTGCTGCTCAAGCACCGGCCGCATCTGGCTCTGGACTTCTTCCAGACTGTGCGCCGGCAGAAGGCGTCCCACGGCGAGGCACTACGCGGGGTCGTCGCCGCACACATGCACGCAGGCCAATTCTCCGCCGCGGTCTCCGCGGCATCGGTGGCCACGTCCGTGAACCAGCGCTGCGCAGAACTTCTCACGCTCTGTCGGCAGCTGGCGTGGCTCGATGCGCCCCAGAGCCTCACCGAGATCGAGGTGTCGGTCGATGCGCCCCCGTGGAGCGCGGCGCAGCTGACCGAGATCGCGCCGGGACGCGACGTCGGCCCCTGGCTGGAGTACGCGATCGGCCGTTCGCATCTGCTGGACGGCAAGGCGGATCAGGCGCGTCGTTTCCTCGCGCCCCTGCCGGCCCGCGGTCTGGCGGATGCCGACGTGGTCTACCACCTGGCCTGGGCCAACCTCCTCTGTCAGGATACTGAGTCCATTCGGACGGCTTTCGCCGCCGCCGCCGGACAGCCCGGGAGCTGGGCGCTCGGCTGCGTGCTGCAGGACTCCGCACCGGGTCAGGCCGAACTCGCGCACGCCCCGTTCGTGCCCGCCTCGCTCCAGGCCGTGGCGCTGGCGCGCGAGGCGCTGGCCGCGCAGGGCGCGGCCGCGTCACCGGTGGACCTGACGGCGCTGAACCTGGGTGACGCGACCCGCCCCGACCTGTTCGAGGCACTGCGCACGGCACTCGGTGTGGCGGTCGCCCGAGACGACGATCCCGCACTCGGCTCCCTGATCCGCCAGCCGCTGTTCTCCCGCCTGCCGGCCGCCGAACGCCTGCTGTGGATGGGACTCGCCGTACGCGCCGTCGATCCCGATCGTGCCAGGCGGGCGCTGCGCCGCTCGCTCGCACTCGGCAGGAAGCGCGCCGCACTGATTCTCGCGGTGGACGCGCTCGACGACGGCAGGCCGGCCGAGGCCCGCGAGCTGTTGAACGGCGTACCCGGACCGAAGGCCGCGCTGGCTCTCGCCTGGACCGATGCTCGGACCGGTGCGCTTGCGCAGGCGGTCGAACGCCTCGAGGATCTGGCTCAACGCGGCTCCGCCCACGCCGACTACGCGCTCGGACTGCTGGCCCTGCGAGACGCGGCAGGTGCCTGGTCGCGCGAGCGGACCGGGCACGCGAAGTCCCGTGCGAAACAGGCGGTCAAAGCCCTGACCAGCGCGTCACGCCGTGCGCCCTACCGCTTCGACACCACGTCGCTCGCACACGCGGCCGGTCTGCTCTCGACTATGACCCCTGATGTGGACGGCGTCCTGCCCTGGCAGGAGTTCGCGGCGCAGCCGTGGACGGCGCGGCAACTCGGCTTCGGCGAACTGGTGCTCACTCCCGAGGCGACGGATTCGCTGCTGCTCCAGTCGATCTCCCGCTGGGCGGTGGAGCCGCGCTCGATACCGAAGGAATGCCCGCCGGAATACGTGGCGCTGGCTGACGCCCTCGTCCGAGTCGCACTGCTGACTACAGACACTGCGATATGCGAGCAGGTGGCGAGACTGCTCGCAGGCCTCGCCGACCGCGTTCCGTCGCCCGAGATCCGATCCGCCGCACGACGTGCCGCCGCGTGCGCCGATCTGCGCGTGGGCGACGAGACCTTCGAGGCGTCCAGCGACCCGCTGATCGCGCTGGCCGCGACGCACGCGGTTCTCGGCGGGCATTTCCGGACTCCCGGCGATCCGGGTGAAGACCGCGCCGAAGCAGTCCGGCTTCTGCGATCCGCCACGGATCAGAGTGCTCATCAAAGAGCAGACTCCCGACCGGAGTACACGGCCCTTGCCGCCCTGCTCGGGGATGCGCTGGGCCACGGCCGTCTGCCGGACCCCCTTCCGCTCGCCCTACCCGCCCGCGCCGAGTCCGCGCTCGCGTTGGCCGCGACGCTGGGTGCCGGCGCGGACGAGGAAGCCGCCGCGCACGTGCTACTGCGTGCGCTGCGCGCGGCCGATGTGAACGACCTCGTCGACCTCGAGCGCGCGCTCGAGGTGCTGTCGATACACGTCGCCAAGCAGAGCGGAGACAAGCGGACCGGCTTCGCCGCCGCACTGGCGCCGACGATCCTGCGTGCCGCCGAGAATGCCGGTGAACCGGGCGGGCTGGACAATCACCCCGTGGCACGTTTCGCCACCGTCGTCGGGGAGTTCGAGGCCGCGGACAAGCTGTGGCTGCGCGCGCTGGACGACGCGGCGGCCGACTCGATCCGGCTTCCGCTCCTGCGCACGGAGTACGGCCGGTTCCTCAACCACCGTGCGGTCCTCGCCCACCTCGGCGGCCGGCGGGACCGGTTGTTCGAGTACCTGCGGACGGCTGCTCCGTACATACCGGAGCCCGCCGAGCGCATTCTCCGGCAACTGGAAGCCGACGAGCGTATCCAGAAGCTGGTCAGCAGCCTGTTTCCCGAATCGCCCATCCTCGGCCGGCAACGGCCGGGCAGGTATTCCAGCTTTGACACGCTGATCACGTCGAATCCCGGTCTCCGGGCGGCGCTCGATGCGGGTCCGCGTGAGCAGATCACCGGCCAGTGGAAGCTCGCCGTCGCCGGTCGGGCCGGGGATGGCGACGGCCAAGGCGGCATCGAACTCTGGCACACCGTCGCGGTGCTGAGCCGCGAGAACGCACTCGCCCAACCCCCGAAAGCGGCGTCGGCGGTGCAAGCCGGAATCTCCGCGACGGCACTGTGGATGCTGCTGCTCGCGGAACCGAAGCTGTCAGGTCTGTTCGACGACCGGCCGCACGCGGCGGAAGCCGACGCCCTGCTGCGCACCCACATGATCGACGAACTTCTCGTGAGCCAGAAGGCGCGGCTGACCGAGGCGCTGGCACAGAAGGATCTTCAGGCGGTACGTGCGCACGTGTACTGCCTCGACAACGTGCGGCAGGGGACCACGGCGACCAGGCGCCTTGCTTCGAGCGCCTTCACGGAAGTCGCCGCACACATCGGGACCGACGCCGGCTTCGCCCCGATCAGTGAGCGCGCCGAGGCGTTGCTGGTGGAGTGGGGGACCGAGCGCATCACCGCCGGCCGACTCCGTCTCAGTGAACGTACACCGCCCAAGCGGCGCGCCCGCGTGGTCGCCGTCGACTACGGTGCGGCGATCGAAGAGGTCGAAATCGTCGCTCAGCTCGGGCTACGACTCAACGACGTCCTGCGCGTCGCGCTGGAATGGCACACCGGTTGGCTGCGGACCACCCACGGCACGCAGGACAAGCGGGTGGGGGAGCACATCATCCGGTCCGCGACGCGGTTCGTAGACATCCTCGCGCCGATGTACACGCCCGGGGACAGCCACGTGCCCGAGGTCAGGACGCTCGCAGAGCACTACATCGAGCGCGGGGTGTTCAACCTCGACGTCGCTCCGGATGACAGCATCCGCATGCTGGAGCACGCACAGATCTGGGACCCGGCCGCCGAACGCGTGCCCGACCTGCTCTGGGACGCATACCTGGCGTGCCTCGAAGTCGCCAGGAAACACCTGGACCGCGGCTCGCTGACCGACGCCGAAGTGATCATGGGACTCGTCCCGGACGGCTGGCGCATGCTCTCGATCGAGCTCAACAACCGGGGCGTCGCGAAGATGAGCCGCGTGTACGACACCGTCATAAGCTTCCACCGCCGGCGCACCGAGCTCACGCCGGCGCAGCGCGCGAACTTCGTGCCGGAGCTGCTCGACGCGGAGCGGCTGCTGCTGGAGGCGGGCCGCCTCGACCCGGCCGAGACGGGGATCGGCGAGAATCTCAAACAGATCAGGGAGCTTATGAAGTATGTGAGCCCGGGACTGGGAGGAGCGTACCGGTGACCGCATGGCTGAATCCGTTCCACGTGCTCGGCGTGTCCGTGGACGCGTCGCGCGAGGAGATCATCGCCCGAGCCGCCGAACTCGCGGGCACCTGTGGCAGCGGTGAGGAGCGCACGCTCGTCGCGTGGGCCGAGAACGAGCTCACGACCGACCCGCTGCTGCGTGCCCGGTATGAGCGGACCGAGCCGCGCGGCACGGACTACGGACGCAGGCAGCGCTTCGAGGACTTCGTCCGCGAGTACACGCCCAACCCGGTCACGGCCGCGCGACTCACCGGTGAGGAGGCGGGGAAGGCGGGCGAGGAAGACGGCGACGGTGCAGGGCTGCTGCGGGCCGAGGACGTCGACCTGCCGGCCGCTGTACGGATCCTCATCCGCGAGGCGGCCGACGCCGGACTCGACGCCCTCGACCCGCTGTTCCAGACCCTGCCCGTGAACGACGACGACGGCGTCTCCCGGCTGGAGATCCGCGACGTGCTGTTCGGCTGAACCCGTGCCGCGCGCGTCAGCGGCTCGAGCGAGTTGATGGGAACCGCTCAGGAGAGTCGGTAAGGCGCGGCCGGGCAGATCATCGGCATGTGCGTATCCGAACATGGATACGTGTTCCCGATTCAGTGGGTTGACGGGTCTTCTCTCGTGTGCGACGTGTCGACGCGGTGCCGCGTGTGGTGCGTGGGGCCGGCCGTCGCCGAGTCCGCACAAGCCCTCCGTAAACGTTTCCGGTGAGCCGTCGCGACCGCGCGCTTTGCCCGTTCCGTCCCCCGTCCCGGAAAATTGGTCTGCACCAATCTGCGAATTGGTCTTGACCAATCGGCCCGCCGCACGTACAAAAAGGTCACCGCGCCGACCCACCGGCGCGGCGAGGTGCGCACATCCCACTGCCCCTCTCCCCCTTTGGAGGGTTCATGCGTTTCGGAAAGCGGATGCTTCAGACGGCACTGATGACGAGTTCGGCGGCCGGTCTGCTCGCCGGCGGATCGATACTCGCGCTGGCCTCGGCGCCCACCGCGCAGGCGGCCACCACGTGCGCCGCGGCGTGGAGTTCCACCGCCGTCTACACCGCCGGGAACCAGGCCAGCGAGAACGGGATCAACTACACCGCCAACTGGTGGACCCAGGGCAACGACCCGGCGACCAACAACGGCGGCAGCGGCTCCGGAGAGCCGTGGACGTCCAACGGCTCGTGTACCGGCGGCACGTCGACCGGCGGCACGCCGACCGGTGGTAGCGGAACCGGGACGGGCTCCGGCGGCACCGGAACGGGTTCGACGAGCGGCCTGCTCTTCAGCCCGTACAAGGACGTCACCATCAACATGAACTGGAACACCTACCAGATGCAGTCGGCCGTCGAAGGGTCCGCCATTCCGGTGGTCGGTTCCGGCAGCCTGGTGTCGCAGTACATTCCGAAGCTGCCCGCGCTCACGGTCGCGTTCGCCACCGGCTCCTGCGGCAGCGAGACCTGGGGCGGCGCCTCGGGTGCCACCTGGGCGGCGGAGAACGTGCCCCAGCTCAAGGCCGCGAATCTGAACTACGTCATCTCGACCGGCGGTGCGGCCGGCACGTTCACGTGCTCCTCGACGTCCGGCATGGAGTCCTTCATCGCCCGGTACGCCAGCTCCAACCTCGTCGGCATCGACTTCGACATCGAAGGCGGCCAGAGCGCGTCCGACATCCAGAACCTGGTCGCCGCCGCCGCTGGCGCGCAGGCCGAGTACCCGAAGCTGCAGTTCTCCTTCACGCTCGCCACGCTGGGCGCGTCCGACGGCAGCTACGGCGGCGTGAACTCGCTCGGCAACGAGGTCGTCGAGGCGGTGCTCGGCTCCAGCCTCAGCAACTACGTCATCAACCTGATGACCATGGACTACGGCAACGCGTCCAGCAGCGTGTGCGTCGTCTCCAACGGCAGCTGCGAGATGGCGCTGTCGGCGGAGCAGGCCGTGACGAACCTCAAGCACACCTACGGCATCCCGGCGAGCAAGATCGCCGTCACGCCGATGATCGGGATGAACGACGCCACCAGCGAGGTCTTCACCGCGGCCGACGTGGACACGCTGTCGTCGTACGCCGTCAGCAACGGCCTGGCCGGCCTGCACTTCTGGTCACTGGACCGCGACACCCCCTGCTCCGACACGTACGCGTCCCCGACCTGCAACTCCGTCTCCAGCACGACCGCGCTGGAGTACACCAACAAGTTCCTGACCGACCTCGGGCACT
>Ga0310811_10000478_pt1 | contig 52269 bp, 42 predicted proteins | sample YCmetagenome_FD_207642 | JGI IMG/M metagenome (GOLD analysis project Ga0310811, IMG submission 207642) | Soil microbial communities from experimental microcosm in Duke University, North Carolina, United States - YC | ecosystem: Engineered > Artificial ecosystem > Soil microcosm > Unclassified ... | reverse complement strand
CAGGTGATCCAATCGTTCATTTCGGTAGTTTTCAACCGTTTGCATGGTACCTTTTGCCTTTCACAATGTGTTGTCACTACCTTACCCAATTTCTTTTTTTGTGTCAATTACCCTGCGGAATGTGGGATATATGCGTGTTTCTCCTATTTTGGCATTGCTTTAGGAAAAAGGGTACAGCAACACTAAATGGTGGATGGGAATAGGGGACTTGAAAAATGACGCGTTGCACGGCATGCTTTTTGTATGCAAAAAATCAAAAAAAGAGCCAATGAACGCGTCACTTCAATTTTGCCCCAATCAGGCGTGTTCTGCAAGAGACAAAACGGGGCATGCCAACTCCTCTGAATTGGCATAACTGAAGGAAAGAAAAAAGCCTTCATAGCCAATGCTAGAAGGCTCATTACAACCTCATAAATAACAAAGGCGTATACAAAAGGAGTACAAACAGTATCAATGATTATTGTGGAAAGGATTTCCTAATGATACATGATGCCGAAAAAACACCATGTCCTGAATGTGGTGGAAGACGTGTCCGTGTCACAGCGTTTACTCATCATGGACAAGTCGCTGTTCCACATACCCTCGATTTGAAACAACCAAATCGCTCACTTCTCTCACGTCTCCAAGGAAAATCGAATTCTACCCCAGCGTATGCAATCGCCTGCACCATCTGTGGATATACGTCATTTTATGCGACACAACCGAAAAATCTCATACCAGATGATTAATGTCTCTAAAGAAGCCCTTATAGCAGGCACTATAAGGGCTGATTTGACAAACGTTACAAAAGAAACTAAAAACCTCGTTCTCGCTCTATTCGCTCACGACATCGCTTACACACATAGTACAAACGCCAACCATTCTGACCGCATATCGCTTTGCGGTATTCTTCTCGCAACACTGACACTTTGCCATTGTTTCATCCTCCAACAAAAAAACCTCACAGTTTGTGCTATAAGGGCTGATTATTTCACGTCTGTATACTTTTTTTCGTTTGAAACGTATAAAAACAAATGTGCTGTTTGTAAATATTTCTAATCCTTTTCCACTATTTCCCACTGACATCAGCACATTTATTATTTTTATTCGCATTCTAGCGCCAACATAAGAACTGATTATCGGGCAACTTTCTTCACTTCCCTACAGGGGTTCTCTCTGCATAACAAACCGGGCAACACCACCCACCCGGATCGTGCATCCAACAGTATTCAGGACCAATAGGAATATTTGTTGGCTCAATTTCCTGCATGCTCAGCTCAACGCTTTTCCACAAAGCGACAAGGTTCTTGTGCTCATCAGACGTCAATTCGCTCTCATCACTACTGAACATATTTTTCTGTTTCTCTGGCATCTCTCACCCTCCTAAACGACGTGATTACGCTGTTCTGCATTAAACGATAACCAGGACAGAAACCAGCGAGACGCTAACATGTGTATCACGAGCAGCATAACCTCTTGATCAGAACCAGAATAAACTCACCACCGTGAGACATTGGGGTATACTTCGTTTCCTCATCTGGAATAGCTCGCCAGCCAGGAAAATCACTGCCGTTCCAAACGGATCGTGATAATGATATTAGGCAGATAACGAAACCGATGTACCGCTATGCTGGCACTTCATCCATCGCAAATATAGCTTTTTCTTACCATAACACAACACGAAGATATATTAATGAATTATAATATTATAACCAACATCTATGATATAAAATATTTAAAAGGGTAAGAGGGATTTGATATGCATAACGTCCCCCAACACTCCCAAAAACCGAGTATGAAATCATCATCTCCATACTGGCTAAAGATATGTAGCATACTGTTTAGTCTCATTGGTGCTGGCATGGTCATCTTTGGCGTTGTCACTTCACTCTCCAAACATACCTTGCCACCTTCTATCATTGTATGGCTGGCTATAGGTGGTGGAATTATAGTGCTGGGCGGGATTACTTCTACCCTTACAAAATTCATCAGGAAGTGGTGATAATGTTGAAAAACAACCACACAGAGGAACAATAAAACCTTATTATTGCAAAGTATCATACCTGAATTCCAGAGGATCAGAAAAGAAAAATGCTTGCAACACTTCTAAATACCGTCCTCAAACACTAGCAGTGTATATAAAAAATCGGCAATATATAGACTTTCACATAGCACATCTTGTATAATATCACAAAACATGATGGATATCGGATAATGAGTATTTACCTGCTTACAGTCATATATCATGCTAGATGATAAACATGTAAATAATCAACTTCCAGACCTGGAAAAAATCCTTTAGGAGTCTCGCTTATGTCTGTCCATCCATCACCAATCGAACTCTTTATTTCCTATGCCCATAAAGATGAAGTTCTCAAAGAAGAACTCGTCAAATATCTAAAAAATTTGCAGCAACAAGGGATTATCACAGGTTGGCATGATCGCCTCATTCGCCCCGGTCAGAACTGGTCCATCGAAATTGATATCCACCTCAATAGTGCCTCTCTCATTCTTCTATTGATCAGTATCGATTTCATGGCATCACAATATTGCTATGGCATCGAAATGCGACGCGCGCTGGAACGTAATGCAAACGGGAACGCTCGTGTCATTCCTATCATCTTGCGTCCAACTGACTTGAAAGGTGCACCATTTGCCCACCTACAAGCACTTCCCCAAAACGCAAAACCGATCACCAGTTGGGCACAACAAGACGAAGCATTTGTCAATACAATTGCTGGTATCCGGGCTGTCATTGAGGAGCTACAAGAGATCCCACCACAACGCACAAATCTGTCCTCAATCAATAATCTTCCGTTTGAGCGTAACTATCTCTTCACAGGCAGAGAGGAAATCCTTCAAGATATCTACACTTCACTTCATACAGATCAATTTACTGCCCTGACCCAGATGATCAGCGGACTTGGAGGTATTGGCAAAACACAAACAGCACTTGAATATGCTTATCGTTATCAAGATGAATATGATTCCATCTTCTGGGTGACAGCAGAAACCTATGAGCGCACACTTTCTGATTTAAATGCGATTGCTCATCGGCTCCATCTTCCAGAACAGGATCAACGAGATGGAACAGCGGTTGTCAACAGCATAAAATCCTGGCTACAAACCCATACACGCTGGCTGCTCATTCTTGACAATGCAGATGATGTCACCCTGATTACCAATATCTTACCCATTCGCCATCAAGGGCACATCCTCATGACTACAAGAAGTCACATTACAGGTCGGGTCGCGCACCGCACAGAAATCAAACAAATGGAATTAGAACAAGGCGCTCTTTTTCTCTTAAAACGTGCGATGACACTAAATATAAATGATACGCTCAAAGAGGCATCTCAAGAAGAACAGCGTCTTGCCAGAGCCATTACTGATGAGCTTGGCGGTCTTCCTCTGGCTCTTGATCAGGCAGGGGCCTATATCGAAGAGACACGCTGTGGACTCCAGGGTTACCTGACTCTCTACCAGCAGCGCAATCTCGATTTACTCAACCATCGCGGCAAACTGATTGCCGATCATCCAAATCCTGTCGCTACAACCTGGTCGCTTTCATTTGAAAAAGTGCAACAGAATAATCCTATTGCCACCGAAATCCTGCATCTTTGTGCTTTTTTTGATGCCGATGCCATCCCAGAAGAACTTTTCACAATCAGTGCCGCAAAACTTGGTCCAATACTCAAACCTCTTATCAGAGCATCCTGGCACTTCGATCAGGCCATCTCTGATTTACTGGACTATTCCCTGGTCATTCGCAATGCCAATCATACCCTCAGCATGCATCGTCTGGTTCAGGTAATTGTTAGAGAGAATATCCGCAAATCAGACCAGAAAAAATATATCGAGCGCATCATCAAAGCCTTTGCCCCTCTGCTCCCACCTCCGGAGCAAGCACACTGGCAGAAATGCCTCTTTTTCTTTCCACAGGCACTACACTGCACAAACCTTATCCTCAAATGGCATATCACCTTCACAGAAGCAAATATCATGCTCCGCTGGGTCGCTCTCATTTTCAATCGACAAGCACAATATCATCTGGCTGAACCTCTCTTCCAGCAAGTTCTCACCATTACAGAACAAACTCTCGGCTCTGACCATCTTGACACCGCTTCTGCACTGAATAATCTCGCTGAACTTTACCGTTATCAAGGCAAATATCATCTCGCCGAACCTCTTTTACAACGTGCCCTCTCCATTGATGAGCAATCACTCAGTCCTGATCATCCAGAAACCGCTTCTACTCTCAATAATCTCGCCAACCTCGATCTCAGTCAGGGCAATTTTGACCTCGCGGAATCACCTTTACTGCGTGCTCTTTCCATCCGAGAACAAACGTTAGGACCGAACAATTCTGCCACAGGCTCTAGTCTCAATAACCTGGGTTTACTCTATCTCAAACAGAATAAGTTTAATCTGGCTGAACCTCTCTTACAACGTGCCCTCTCTATCCATGAGCAAACACTCAGTTCTACTGCTACCAATCTCCATAATCTCGCAGTTCTCTACCTTAATCAGAATAAATTTGATCTGGCGGAATCTCTCTTCCAATCAACACAACCAGGATCAGATAATCAAAAGAATCCAATCAACCAACAGAGTAACTTCACGCCACCAGAATCAGGAAAACGAGACGAGCCTCAATAGTCCTTCCTACTCGAGTAGGACACAATCCAACAGGGCAGGCAGGATACACAACACAACCAGCGATGAAATTTTTATGGATCAGATGGCTGGCCCTGGCGCTGCCAGTGGAGAAGTTCTTCTTCTGTAGGGAGTCTCCATCCCTGAGTGCTATACCATTTTCCTCGTAGCACCTGACTGAGTGAACTTTGACGTAAACCATGCTCGCGTGCAAATGATAATTGATTCTTGACCTGATAAATAGCACCATCAGGACGACGAATTAATTTTTCATCTGAAGTTGCTCGTTGGGGCTGTTTTTGTGAGGGTTTAGAGCACTGCTCATCCTGAACGGGAAAGACTAGTTCCTCTCTGAGTTTCAAGGTTGCCATATAGGCTTCGCCATGCTTAATCGCAGCAGCTTGTCTGCCTTTTTGCCCTGCCGCTATCAGGTGTGCGCGACCATGCCTGGCAACCGTGGCTTTTCCACCTTTGCGCCCAGTTGCAACCAGGTATTCTTTACCATAGCGAGCAATCGTCGTCTGTCCACCTTTACGTCCAAGCATAGCCATATAGACATTGCAACAATTAGTGACCATGGATGGTTCACTCTCACTCACTGGCGTTTCGTGTTGTTGCAATCCTTGAGATGTGATTGTGCGATTCTCCACCTGGAGAAGCACCTCTTCTCATTCTTGTGGAGTGAGATGGGCACATAAGGTGTTGACAATAGCTTGATCTATCACATGCTCAGACATCACGTCTTGCGCTATATCTTTCGATACGCTATCTTCCATATTAGCCTTTGATTCAAACATATATAAACAGTATCCTCTATCACGAAATGTCCGTGCATATTTATACTATTACGGACACATTGAAAGAAATACTTTCTTTTCTTTCAACCTCAGGTAACAACACAATATCTTTCTGTGAAGGGCATGCGCACCCTTATTCTAACATACCGTTCAATTGCTTCACCCTCCCAGGATTTCATGATGAAACAGTCTGATTACTGTTGGTCTTGCATTGTTTAGCAACCATAAGGTACACTACCAGAGAATAAGGGCTGTGCCGGGAAGTCTGGTCGGCGTCCACCATTGTATTGCATCATGGTGGACTCATAGTGTGCTACCTACTTATTATTGCACAGGAAGGGACCAGCATCATGCCAGCAAAAATATCAGTGCTCCATCCAAACAAAAATCCTCTAGTCGAACAGCTATTACATCCCTTTCAGGCATTCGTACAAGCAGAAACATCCAGCGGTATCCTTTTACTCTTCTGTACACTTCTGGCGTTACTCTGGGCAAACTCACCTTTCAATCAGAGCTATCATCAACTCTGGGAACTCCATTTCGTCATTGGGCTAGCGACAATGCACATCGACGCGCCATTACATGTATGGATCAATGACGGGCTGATGGCGCTTTTCTTTGTACTGGTAGGTCTGGAAATCAAACGTGAACTACTGGTCGGAGAACTGGCACATGTCCGTCAGGCAGTTTTACCTATCGTAGCCGCTATGGGCGGTGCCATCATGCCAGCACTCATCTATCTAGCCTTCAACTGGCAAACCCCCAATGCCACCGGATGGGGCAGTGCAATAGCGACGGATATCGCGTTTGCACTAGGCGTGCTGTTTCTGGTTGGCCAACGTACTCCACCAGCGCTACGCGTCTTTCTTACCGCGCTGGCTATTGTCGATGACCTGATCGCAGTACTTGCTATCGCGATCTTCTACTCAAAAGGAATCTCCTGGCTCGCGCTCATCTGTGCAGGAGCAATAGTCATCATACTCTTACTCTGTAATTTCATAGGTATTCGTCGCACCTGGGTCTATGCCTTATTAGGTTTAGTGCTCTGGTTAGCTATCTTCCAATCAGGCATACATGCCACCATTGCAGGAGTGCTACTGGCCCTGACAATACCGGTACGTTCACGTATCGATCCACAAACCTTTCTGCGCCAGAGTCGAGAAATGCTAACTAATTTCGAACAGGGTAGCACCCCTGGCATCGGTCTGGTTATGGATGATCGGCAACAAACGGCGGTACAGACATTAGAGACAACGGCAACAGAAATTCAAGCGCCACTGCAACGAATAGAACGCGCATTGTATATCCCTGTCTCCTATCTGATTATACCGCTCTTTATACTGGCGAACGCTGGCGTCAGCTTACAAGGAAAGAGCATTACAGCAGCGTTGAGTAGCGGAGTAAGTCTGGGTATCGTCATGGGGTTGCTCATAGGCAAACAACTTGGCATCACACTAAGCTCATGGGTGATGATCAAACTCGGTTGGGCAGATCTTCCAGATGGAGTAACATGGCGACATCTCTATGGAGTGAGTTGGCTGGGAGGAATTGGCTTTACGATGTCACTCTTCATCGCAGATCTTGCCTTTGGTTCAACCCAACCAGCCACATTAGATCAAGCCAAAGTAGGTATTCTGTTTGCGCTCATTGTAGCAAGTACAGTTGGCTATATATTCTTGCGTTTTTTGACATCCACACAGAAATCTCAATCACCCACCGCACACAACGACTGCTAAAATACACAAACACGACGGACAACGTTCACAACCTTATCTCCTAAATAGGGTACATTGTAGTCCCATGAATATCTTCATAAAAAGAGTATTATATCTGCTAATACTCATAAACGAATACACATACAATAATAAATTGATAAGTTATTATATGCAAAGCATGCAAACTCCTGAAGCATATTCCTACTGACGGTCGTTTATCTAGATGTAATGGAAATTTTTTGTTATGGACGACACCTTACTGTTAATTACAGCAAAAACAGAGAAAGGTGATCCAGATGAATATTGATCAAGAGCAGATCAAACAGTTAGTAAGTCAAGTTCACTTTCCCGTGAACAGAGATCAAATCATTCAGGTGGCAAAAGACCATGGGGCAAATAATCTTGTCATCGGCTTGCTTCAGCGTCTCCCCGATAAAACCTACAATTCTCCCCAGGATGTTCGCAACGAGTTAGGAAACCTGGGCGGCTTCAAAATCTAAGCAACACAGAAGACGTTACAAGGGCAACCATCGTGATGCGGATAGCACTGTACAACCTGTATTAGCAGTTGCAGAGCTATCTGCATACAACAACAAAACATCACACCTCCATGCCATTCTGCGTTCCAACCATACCCTTCCCTTGTTAGAACAGGGGTATTTTTTCGGTCACCCCTGTGGTCATCACACGAAGCAATCTAATCTGCCCTCTGGCACGATCCAAAGAGGTCTGATTGGGCGGATCAGGTAGTGGAAAACCAGCCTGACGGCAGAGTTGTTCCAACCGTGGGTATGTAGCTAAGGAAAAGTACTGCATAGCATGCTGCATCAAGTCTTCTCCCACAAAAAAGAGCTCTTCGTTCTGTAAGCGCTGGGTAGCCTCACTCAACTTCGTACGATCAAAATTCATATTGTATGAGAGGATATATCGCCCACGAATCACACGACGTAACTGATCCAGAGCAATCTGTATAGAAACGCCGCTTGTATTCACCTGGGCACCCGTAATACCAGTCAGACTTGTTGTCTGCTGTGAAAGCTGCATCGATGGTTTGACCAGTTGATCCAGAAGCAGATGTTCTCGTGCATCAAACACAGTCAATCGTACAATCTCCGCATCCACCCCCAGACCAGTCGTATCAACTTCAAGAAACGCGAGATTGGGCATAGCGAACATTGCTTGCGCCCATCGAACAGTACTCATAGGAGGGAGGGCTGGCATGCGTTTCGCCTGCTCACGTAACGCCCGCACCTCTGTATCCAACGCTTTCAAATGCGAGCGTAACAGTTCGCGCCGTTGCCAGCGTGCCTCATACTCTTCCAGGCTCGTCACTGGATTACTATGCTGCTCTTGATCAAGAATCGCGCGAATCTCATGCACAATGGTGCCAAATTCCATCTGAACGCCCCCTGACAAACTTCACACATACTCCTGATAGCAGAGTCTCGACACATTAATGGTTACATCTTTCACGCCTGACCAGGATAGATTGTCAACATCTATCCATTGTCCATAAAAAGAAGTATTGCATAATGGCATCATCCATTACGCAATCAGCGTTACCTTATTAGAAGACAACATACATACAGAGGAATAACGTCCAGGGCAACAGAGGATCATAACCATGACAGTTTGTGTGCTCATCGTAGATGAATATCAAATTGTACGTGAAGGGCTACGCGCACTTCTCCAACGAGATCATAGTATCAGCATTGTCGGAGAGGCCACCAATGGCGCGGAGGCAATTGAGCAAGCACGTCAACTCAAACCAGAGGTGGTGTTACTGGATATAGCGCTACCAGTCGTCGATGGCATCACGGTGACAACGATCATTCGACACGAACTCCCTTCAACGAAGGTACTCATCCTGACAGGAGTACAAGAACAACATGCAGTACTTACAGCTATTCAAGCGGGCGCAAGCGGCTACCTGCTGAAAGATATTCATGGGATTGATCTGCGCAAAGCTGTCAAAGCCACCGCAAATGGACAAACTCAGTTCTCACCAGCCATATCAATATACCTGCTTCATGCAATTCAAATTCCAGAACAGCTCATAAAAGTTACGGAACGAGAAAAAGATGTGCTCCATCTCCTGTCTTATGGCTATACAAACAAAGAAATTGCACACTTCTTAGATGTTACTGAAGACACAATCAAAACCCATGTCCATCATTTACTGGCAAAACTGGGAGTGCGCCGACGTTCCCAGGCGATGCTGGCAGCCATGCAAATGGGAATGATCTCAACAATCCAGCAGAAATCCCGACCATAACATCTTGCTACATCCATAAAACATGAGCCTATATTACCAATTACACACACCGTCATCATCATCGGTCAGGCACAACGCTCCATGCAAATTATCGGACCTTACCAGCGTTGTGCGCTATTCACAACGCACAAAATCACCCATTTGAGTAACTTCTCACTCAATCTTTTGGGGCAACAAAAAAATCATTCGTTCGCATGACGTACTCTCTTCTCTGTCCATTTTATACTTCTAGGAAGAAGGTGGCTTGTACTCATTTCTCTGTATAGAACAGATTGTAAAGAGCATAACACGAGAAAGTGAGCAATACCATGTCAATGCCGACAGAATCGCATGAAGTACAGGTAAATCCACTTAAACAGCGTTATTCAGCAAAAGTGTATCTGATCGCCCTGGTGGCAGCAATTGGAGGGTTTCTCTTTGGATATGACACGGGCGTTATTTCCGGAGCGCTACTCTTTCTCAAACAAGATTTCGCATTGAACCCGAATCAACAGGAAATCGCAGTGAGCACAGTTCTGATTGGCTGTATCATTGGTGCCCTGGTAGGAGGGCGTATGAGTGACTGGTTAGGGCGTCGACTCTCTCTCATTGTCATGGGTCTGGTGTTTGCCATCGGGGCTATTCTAGCGGCATTCGCACCTACATTTGGCTGGTTTCTCGTATGGCGTTTCGTCATTGGCCTGGGTATTGGTGTCACATCAATGCTTGCCCCAATGTACATCGCAGAAATGGCCCCTCCCTCTTTACGTGGTGGATTAGTGGCATTAGATCAATTACTCATCACGGCAGGCATCTCCATTTCGTACTGGGTTGATCTCGCTTTTGCTCATGCCGGTATGGGATGGCGTCCTATGATTGGTGTCGCGGCTATTCCAGGCATCATTCTCTTGATAGGTATGCTGTTCTTAACAGAAACACCACGCTGGTTAGGAAAACGCAATCGCTGGGATGAAGCAGAAAAAGCACTTAATCATTTTAAACCGGAAGAGAAACGCAATGAACTCGCGGCTATTCATATGGCACTTCAGGAGGGCAAAAACGTTTCTTTCAAAGACTTTTTCCGCTCTGGCCTGACATGGGCATTAATCGCAGGTATTGGTCTGGCGGTTTTCCAGCAGTTTGTCGGCATCAACACCGTCATCTACTATGCCCCAACCATCTTCGGCTTCGCGGGCTTCACCACTGCATCGGGAGCCATTCTGGCAACCAGTATTGTCGGTCTAGTCAACTTTATCACCACGCTGGTCGCGGTCTTGATCCTGGATCGCGTTGGTCGCCGCCCGGTCCTCCTTGGTGGATTGGTCGGTATGTTTATCGCGCTCATCATCATGGGCATCATTTTCGCCATCGGTCCTACACAGGCAGGATTCTTTGTACTGGGCGCGTTAATCCTCTATATCATCTCCTTTGCTATCGGCATGGGTCCGGTTTTCTGGTTAATGAGTTCTGAAATCTTCCCCACCAGCGTCCGAGCCAGTGGCGCAAGCATCTCAACCTTCTTTAACTGGGCCGCTAATTTCCTCATTAGCGTCACCTTTCTTTCACTCATTGGCCTGATTGGTATCTCAAATACCTTCTGGCTCTATGCATTCTTCGCTGTACTGGCATTCATCTTCTGCTGGTTTGTCATTCCTGAAACGAAAGGCAAACGTCTGGAAGATATTGAGGCATACTGGCGCAATGGTCGCAGTTGGACACCAGCGGTCGACACAGTCCCCAAACCAGCACACTAACACGACACACCTGATACATCATCCAAGGATGACTGGTTTTCTTTAAGACCAGTCATCCTCTTACATGAACACAAACATACACAGTTTCACCTCATCCCGAAGAACTGTATGGTACGTATACCAAATAGCATCTATTGAAGTTGTTCACATTCTTGTCCACAAGATGATAAAAAGGAATATAGAGATATATAGGAACTTTTTATGAAAAAAGGAATAATCGATCATGAACATCATGCTCAAGAACAAAAGACCAGTGCGATCATTATAGCCAACCCTACGGCAGGAAGCTACATCCAGAATAAAAAACAAATTGACGAAACCCTCTCATATTTACGCGCTCACAACTGGATTGTGGAACTCAAATTGACAGAAGGTCAGCACGACGGACAGAGAATTGCACGCGCAGCAGTACAACAAAAGCTCGACGTTGTTATTGCGGTTGGTGGTGATGGTACCGTCAACGAAGTTGTACAGGAACTTGCGGAAAGCGATACCGCACTGGGTGTGATCCCCAGTGGCACAGTAAATGTATGGGCACGAGAAATAGGTATTCCTCTAGATCTGGTGGGTGCAAGAGAGATTCTTACCAGTGGACAAAAACGACGTATCGATCTTGGGCAGGTCAATGATCGTTATTTTCTCCTGATGGCATCGATTGGTTTAGATGCAGAAATAACCCATGCGGTCGAAAAGCACACCATCAAACGCCTTGGAGTCCTCGGTTATGCATTTCTGGGCACTGCGTTAGGCATTGGTTTTCCTAATTTCATCTCTTTCTTACAGATCGGTCAACAAACCATTCGTGCACGCGCCTTACAGGTTATTCTGGGCAATACACAATTATATGGAGGGGCTGTAAAATTCGCATGGAAAGCCAGATGTGATGATGGACAACTGGATCTGATCATTGTGCGCAATCAAAAGTTGTTTGGACGCATCAGTGTCTTGATTGACTTTCTCATGCACCGAAAAGAACGCGCCCACTGGGTACAATATGAACGAGTCAAAGAAGTGAAAATCCATACCAATGCACCGGTAGCAATACAAGCAGATGGTGATCCGATCGGATATACCAACAAGAGCGGCTTTCCGCCAACAATCTTTCGTGTCGTTCCCAGCGCACTGACCGTTGTCGTGCCACAAAAACTGCCAGAAAGTCTGTTCAGTCAACCATAGAAAGAACTTGTTTATTTCCATACAGACAAAATGCGCACTGTACATGAATACAGTGCGCATTTTGTCTGTTCTATAGTACCATCACAGCTTAACGTGAACGCGGTACCTGTGATGGTCTGGATGGCGTAGCTTGATTGGATGGACTGGACGAACCAGGCATATCACCAGCGCCGCCTTGTTGCCGCATCAATGCTTGATACTGACTTGCCAGTTTATCACGCATTCTGGTCGTTTGCTCCAACTTCAAGCGCAAATCTTTGTTCTCACGCATAAGCTTCTCTACACTTGCATGCAAGGTATCTTTCTCATGTGTGACCAGCTTTAATTCCTCTTCATCAAGATCATGCTCATCGTGAAATTTCTCAAGTTCCGCCTCTAATCTATTAATCGTCGATTGCTTATCATTCACGCTCGCCACCAGGACAGTCATCTCTTTCATCAGCGTGTCGCGTTGCGCCTCAAGATCATATTTCAGCTTGGCGATCTGTGGCTCATAGCGCCACCCCAGCAAAATGTTAAACACCTCGCGTGCGGGATCATCCTCCGCCGTCATATCTAATAACTGATGCAACGTCTGCGCATCCCATTGTCCGCTGGCGAGCAAGCCTCCCAGAGCGCGCAACGAAATCGCCAGTTGATCCGAACTAAAGTATTCTTTCCGTGTGGCAGCCGTTGTCCCAGATAAACCATACATACTGATATTACGCGCATAATCAACCATCACCGCAGGAGTTATTGTCATACTGAGAATAGTGGCAATATCTACCCGCAATGCAGCAGGCGTTGAAGGATTAGAAAACACATTCAACAATCCCTGCTGGGTCTGGCTACTCATTAATAAGAATGCGTACAGCAGTTGTCGCTGCGACGATGGATGTTCAGTCAATGCCTGCAGAAGATGATCAACGATAGTTTGCTCACCCAGCAAGAGCAAGAGAGCAATGATACGAAGATTTGTTTCCTCAACCTGATACGTCTGCACATATTTAATGAGTTCTGGGACCATCACCTGATCAACGTAATTGAGTTGAGACATCTCTTCATGAATACGCTCAATCAGCAAAGACATCGCCATCGAAATATCATCGCGATTATCACTGACCAGCAACGCCACCAGTTCATCTTTGATCATTTCAGGAGGCATGCTATGGAAAACTGCTCTGGCAGCCTCTCGCCTCTCAGCATTATTACGATCACTATAGGCGGTCCAGATGAACGACAGCGCAGGAACACCGATTTCGCCCAGAATATATCTGGCAGCTTTCTCAAGACCCGAATCTTCGTGAACAATCAACTCACCGATACGCCCAACAGAAGGAGCACCGATACGAATCAACGCAATTTCAGCCCCAAGCCGCAATTTTTCATTTGAAAGAGACGCAATCAACTGATCTAAGATGGCCTCCTGTTGCGCTGGTTTACGGCACAGGCGCACAAAGATTTCCGCGACATCTTCAATCAGATATGCATCTTCCAATCCATCAAGCAAGGTAGGAACACCAATATTTGCCAGATCTGTAGACCAGATCTGAAGCAATGCTTCACGAACACGTTGAACCGGTTGAGGATGGAAAAGTTGCAACGCTTCTTGCAGCAGTGGGCGCTGGTCTTTGCCGCGCTTCTGTCGTATAAGCTTCACAATAGCTTTACGCGCCCGCTCACGAGCGATATCTCGCGAATCATCCAGCCCAACCAGCAACGGACGCAACGCCGCGGCACCAAACTGCGGCAATAATTCTGCCACCAGCGATCCACGCTCATCTTCACCAAGCAATGCCACCAACGGATCAATCGCAGCATCAGGATAGCGCAACAAAAAAGTGCTGACAACATCATTTAATTCTGCTCGTCCCAGCACTGACATTAAAGCCGGTACTGTAATCGTACCGGGCATCTGTTGCAACGTCTCATGGATCAACGTACGTACACGCTCATCCTGATGTAACAGATGCTGTACCAGCATCTGTGCTCCATCCCGTCCACGAGCCTTGAAGACCTGCATGATCTGCATTGATTGCCCCTGGCTACCATGCTCCAATGCATCAATAAGCATTGTGCCAGCAAAGGGCGAAATACCAAGGATTGCACGACGTACACGCGGTATAACGACAGTTTCGTTCTCGACATCTAATTCCGCAATCAGACCAGGCAACGCAATCTCGCCCAACTGACTCAAGGCGGTAATAGCCTCTTCATATAACTGCGGATTCGTATTCGTCAACACCGAAAGTAACGGAGTCACCACGCGTTTATCAGGAAACTGACAGAGAGCGCGTATGATAGCAATAACCAGTAACGGCTCTAACTGTGGTTGCTCAAGCAGGCTCACCAGAGCGGGTACCGCACGTGGATCACGGATCAATGCTAACACCTGCACCAGGAAACGTGTTCGTCCTGGTACAACATTAGACAGAACCTCAATGATCGACCCAACAACAGACTCACCAATACTAATCAAAATCTGAGCCGTACGATCTGCCACCGTATCATCAGGTCCGTGCAACACCAGATCAATCAAACTGGCAATGCTTTCAGGTGCGAAATGACGAAGCGTCTGCGCCACACGCTGCTGAATAGCAGGACTGGTATCACCCAGCAATGTTAGCAAAACAGGCAAAGATTGCATATCCCGTACAGTATGCAATATATCGACAATAGCTAATTGCACCGTTTCATTTGCCGACTTGAGCTGTGACAGCAGAGGAGGAACAGCAGGAGAACCAATCTCCTGTAAGATCGTTACAATATTATGCACCATCAGCTCATCTTGAGATGACAGGTGCTGGATTGCACGCTCTATTGCCTGTTCCCAACGATTATCATTGACAGTGGGGGAAACAATTCTGGTCGCATGTCGCCCCTGCCGCACCAGTATCTCATGCACCTGCTCCTGAATAACCACCAGCATTTCATATTTCGCGCCGAGAAGCGGTAGCATATGCTCGATACATTGCTGATATTGTGTCAGAGTGAGTTGACGTTGTGGATCTTGCTCATCTAAAAATTTTGCCAGAATCGTCAGGATTGCCTGTGGAACATAGGGGGAAACGTCACCCGGTACCACCTGATCCAGCGTCTCAAACAGATGAGAAAGCACAAACATCGGGCCGAGACGGAATAACGCATTGGTGGCTCGACCAACGATGAACATATCAGCATCACTCAGGCGAGCCATCAACGGCTCAACCGCGAGGATTTCGTTGGTGCCTCCCAGCGTATTGATCGCCGCAGCGCGTAGACGCAGGCTCCTTTCAGGAGCAGGCAACGTTAATTGTGCCGCCCGATCGATGATAATATCACCAAAACGCCCCAGCACACGAGCAATCCGTTTCACCTGAACATCATAGGCGATCTCATCTACCGCATCTTCTAATTGCGTGAAGAGGATATCTGGCACGATATTTTTATCTAAGAGGACCAGCAGATCATCAACACCATCGATAGTAATGAGCGGAAGCAGGGAACGATATACTTCCTGTCCACCCTCCTCCGCAGCACGCGTAAAGAAACGGGCTAATTCTTCACGATCTGGCTGTTTTTGTACCGCCAATGTCAGAGCATCGGCAAGACCAGCAGGTAATGCGACCGCATGTTGTACTTCTGCCTGTGGAGGCGTCCAGAGCACACCGACACAGACAAGCCCTAGCGTTAATGCCTGCAATAGATATTCACGATGCTGCACACCAAAGGTGCCGAAACAAGCAGCTAATTGTAAGGGATCATCGAGTAAACCAGCCCAGATCGCGACCGGCTCACTCCAACGTGCGACATCCTGAAATAATTCAACACGTAACGGCCGGCCCGGCGCTATATGAGGAGCGGCAACAACAAAAAATTCCGCAACGAAGTACTCCGCGATTAATTCATGACGGAAACTCAATGCCCCATCAGGACTGACCTCAATCAATGCCGCACTCAATGCGAATTGCAGCAGTTCAACCCCATGCTCATATGGTTGTGAAGCCTGGCGTTCATCAGATATGAAAGGGCCATATGCAGGGTGCTCAGTCAACCAATCACGCAGATCAGCAGCAACTTCTTTTACTTTTACTGGTTGCCTTCCACCTCTGAGTAAAACAGTCGTCGAAGAGGTACTACGCAACTGGATCGCATTCCGATCATTGCCCCAACGCGCCGCGCTGGCAAGTTCACTCAAGAAACCCAGAATATCCTGCTCGGCAGGAGCCGCGAAATTCCAACGTGGATTATCCTGCTCCTGCACAATCAACTGATGCACATATTCACGCAGCAGTTGACCACGCGTATCTATCTGCTGTTCCTGCTCCAACCCGATATGATCGATGAGTCGCATCAGCGTAAACAGCATCATCGGATTCGTACAATGATAGCGCAAACGACTCCGATCAATCACCTGCATAATCCGATCAGCAGTGCTTTGCCATTGATCATCCTGTGTCGAGACATAGCGCTCAATAAATTCATACACCTGCTCAGGTTGCAATGGATGAATAACCGCTTGCACAGCCCCCCCAACCTCAACAAGCTGCACAAAATCACTCTGTTCCCGATAATCAACCTCACGACACGTAATCACAAAACGGTTGGAGGTATTGCTCATCATATCGGTGATTTCATTACATACCTGCTTCAGATAATCAGGATCAACCTCATTCAACCCATCACAGAGGAAAAGCAAGCGCCCTTGCGCAAAAAGATGAGGAAGAGAACGCCGTAAACGCCGCATCCCTGGCAGATCGCTCTGTTCCAGATACGGAAGCAACGTCTCTTCCAATGTGGGTATCTCACCCTCTTCAAGTGGCTCCTCTGGCTGCTGATGCTTGAGAAAAAGACTATAGTTTTTCATCGGGATATACACAGGAATTTTTCCCCGTGCAAAGAGCAACTTCACAGGATATTGCGACGCACTATACTGATAGACACGTAACGCGGTCGTCTTCCCGGCTCCCGGTAAACCAAGGATAAGCTGATGCTGCTCCTCCTGCTGGACCAGATCCAGAATAGAAATCCGCTCTTCCTGCACAACCAGTTCAGGCTCCTCGAAACCCTCATGTTCAGTCTCAACATGCGTACGAATATTTGCTAAAGCCGTAAGCGGAATGTATAAATCATGATATTCTTTTTGAGCACGATGCACCGCCCGCAGATAACGAACTACGGCCCATGGCTCAGCAATAAAAAAGAACAGAAAAGAAATTCCGATAAGTTCCAATAAAGGAATAAGGAAAAATACAGTTGTATGTGAAATAACAGCAAGTATATGAAATGGTATAAAGATTAAAATTTCTAAGATTGTTAGAACACAGGTTACTCCCAGACCAATAAGGAAGCAGGAGAGAAGACGCTGCGCTTTCAAGCTCTGTAACGGGCCATTACGTGGATGAATCGACACGATGGATTGCTGCTCCTGTTCCATGAATGCGACAGCTTCCTTTCTTTAATTTTGTAGTAAAAACAGTATATCTCAGTCACTCCATCTAAACAAGCAGTAGTGATTATCAATTCACATCCATATTTACAGAATCTATCAGTATCTCTCCTTGAAGTAGAGTAAAAAATCTTAAATACTATCTACCATTTCAACACCAAAAATACATTATAAAACATAAGTAACACAAAAATTCTTTATTTACATCATCGCATACATTCATGCTTCTATCGCAAAAGATGCTATTGCTCAATAGACTTCTTTCATACGAAACATTGCTTTCATAGTTTTCTTCATTTTCACATTAAATACATATATATTTTACTATTAATAAAATCCAACAAAACACATTTCGTTATTATCAGCAAAAACAATCCACTATCACATAGAATATGAAAAATCATTTTTCACATTTCAATGGTATAATACAGAAAAGATATAGTATTTCACCGTTTTATTATCTTAAAACCGCAAAATATTATGTCAAAACAGAACAAAATGTCCTTATTTCATGTTTTGACAGATGATGCATTCCTGTCGAAAGGGTTCATATTATGGGGTCAGTCACTCCAAAACCACGACAAAAAACGCCCGACCACATCGATCAATTAGATACGGCACGTCTGCCAGGCTATATTCCACAATCGACACAACCCGAAACCAGGCGGTCCCATTCACACAAACAACTATTTCTCTACTTCTATCTACTCTGTCTCATCACCATCCATCCATTCTATATGGATGGAACCCAATTTTTGGGTACACAGGGCTGGGCAAACATTCTGGCACAGAATACAGCCGCAACAAAAGTGCATAATCTTCTCAGCAATATTCCCCCAGGAACGGATAGACACAATAAGACAGAAAAAATCGTGGTAAAACAGGCCATTGAACATATTGTGAATCAGATGTCTCTCGACCAGAAAATAGGCCAGATGCTGATGATCCAATTCGTTGGACCAACATTTTCTTTACCCTTAAGTACTATGATCAACCAATATTACATCGGGTCGGTATTGTTATTTTCAGCAAATGGCAATATAGAAAATAAAAGCCAACTCACCGAACTCACCCAACAAATGCAACAAGATAGTAAGCAGAATAACGCCGGACTGCCAGTGAGTATCGCCATCGATCAGGAAGGTGGTGCTGTTGATCGTCTCCGTCAACTTGATGGTACACGCCCTGCGGAGGCTGTTCTAGGTGCCAGTAATGATCCGAATAAGGCCAGAGAAGCGGGGCAACAGGATGCTCGCAACCTATCTTCCTACGGTATCACACTTAACCTTGCCCCTGTAGTCGATGTTGATTCACAACCTGACTCTGAACTCCATCGGGATCAAAGAACCTATGGAGAGACACCAGCCATAGTAACGAGCATGGCGAATGCCTACCTGCAAGGATTGCAACAGAGCGGCAAAGTTGTCGGTACCTTAAAACACTTCCCCGGTTTAGGCAGTGTCGTCGTCGATCCACACTTTGGCATTCCTAGCCTTACGCGCACACAAAATGAACTGGAGAACATTGACTGGAAACCATATCGGGACCTGATTCACACTGGTCGCGTCCATGCCATTATGGTTACCCATGAACTGGTACCAGCCATTGAAAATACGCTGCCGTCTTCCCTTTCACCAACCATCGTACACCATATACTGCGCGATGAGATGGGCTTCAAAGGCGTTATCATGACCGATAGCCTGACCATGACTGGCATCACATCCTACTATACTCCCAGTCAGGCAGCGGTCCTCGCGATTAAAGCCGGATCAGATATGATTATGGGCACCAGTACGCCAGATGAAGTTGCGACAACCATTGCCAGCATCAAACAGGCAATAAACACTGGCATACTCACGCAAAATCGAATCGATATGTCGGTTCGTCGCATACTCTTTTTGAAGTACCAGATGGGCCTACTACCAATGCTCAAACACCAGTTTATGCACTATACTCATTAAAAAGGATACGTATATCCCAATTACAAACACCATTCGTTATACTCGTTATACGCGCAAATAATTTTGCCTGAAGGAGGTCGCCAATGCTGCAAAATCCAGCACTCTCTCACCAGATAGATAAGTACGCACAACCAATCAGTCTAACGCTGATCATCCTTGAAACAGTTCTTGTCTTATTGGCGCTGGTCCCGGCTCAACTCTGGACACGCATCTTTCCCACCGAGCCAAATGCTGCTTTCGATGGACCATTTCCAGCTACGCTTGCGCCCATCGTCACGCTCCTGCTCTATCTCACACCAACCGTCATTGGTTTCCTATGTCGTGACTGGAAAAAAGCACTTCTCTATGCTACCATCCCGGCATGGCTGGGGCTGGGCATCTTCCTGATTACTGCGACAACGAAAGTCGGAGCTTTTTATTTTGTTTCTGCCGATCATGCCACATCAAATGCCAGCATACTCGAATTATTTGCGGCACTAGGATGTATTGGCTGGTTAGGACGAGCTTTATTTAAGTTGGGTTAAAATAACACTATGCAGAAACTACCGTTTCGTCCATTACGACTCATTCAGTTTGACCATGCCCAACTGCAAAGCGAGCAGAACAACAAAAAAGTAGTCGGGCAATCGTCAATACCGGTAGAGCAGGATGCATCGGCAACGCCGGAAAAACAAGCACATTCTGGTGGAGCAAATAAATATCAAACCAACCAATTAGAAGTTGGCCTATTATCTGTTGAGATATCAAATACTATGTTAGAAAAAACTTCATCGCATAATCAGCCTATCATTCAGACGGAAACAACAACAGGACATTTATTAAAACGTACACCAAATAACTATGTTCTCAATCAGATATATGGCTTGTGGTTCTATATTTCTTCCTTCCTGTTCACCATACTGCTCACCCATACTGTTAGCAACTCTCAGTATGGGGTCTATGCAGTGATACAAACAAACTTCAATACCATTCTTTATATTGTTGCATTTGGTCTGGAAGATGCACTCACAACCTTCGTACCACGGATCATCTCGGAACGCGAGGAGATTGTGGCAGCACAAATAACACGCTACCTGCTCACGATTCGCGTGGTTGTGCTTCTCTTGAGTATTGGTGTATTGCTCTTTGGCTTGCCGTTACTGGCAACACTGGCCACACTCCTCCCTCTCGCAAATGCACAGCAGATCTCGCAAGGTATCCAGAACCAGATGCTGATCTCCTACAGTCAACCCCTGGCGTTATATATTCTTGGTAGCGGGATTATCAATTTGCTCAGCGCACTCTGTGCAGCGCAGATGCGCATCAAAATTGTATTTGTGATCAGTGGTACCATTCAAGCGGCACAGTTAATCTTCAGCTTTATTCTACTCCATCTTGGCTGGGGTATCACGGGGGTAATCTGGCTTCAGGCCATCATTTCATTGCTGGGAGCGGCTGCATTCCTCGGCTGGCAAGCGCCATTTCTATTCCAACAGGCAAGGCAGCATAAAAAAATGTCAGCGTCGGTTTCACACAAAGAACTCTGGCAGCTTGGTATTTCAGCGTGGCTCACCAACCTGGCGTCTGGCGCACTGCTCAAACAGATCTCGATATCCATGCTTGGTATATTTGCCGTCTCTATCATCAATATTGGATACTTTAATCTCTCATTCCAACTTGCAGACGCCGCCAATACATTATTAGTCGCAGGCTTCGCAGGGGTCGGTGGTTCAGCACTGGCAGCGGCATTCGCAGGTAAAAACGCGACCCGTCTGGCACAAACCTGGGACGCGCTCATTAAAGTAGAAACATTATTGGCTGCGCCGGGATTGGTGTTCTGCCTCTTTAATGCATCCAATATCGCGCATGCGCTTTATGGTAGCCGCTTTGATGCGGTCGGTCCCCTGTTAGCAATTTTTATTTTCTTTAATCTACTTGTGCGTATTTTAGGCACGACTATGCATCAGGCAAGCATGTACGTAGTCGGTGAACCCAAGCGTGTTGTTTTGAGTCAATGGGTAGCTATCATCGTGCTGATTCTCAGTGGCATTGTGTTGATTCCACGATATGGTCCGGCTGGAGCGCTGATCGCTGATGGTATTGCTCGTACCGTCACTGGCCTCATGCTGCTCTTCTTTCTTGTACGCCATTTTCCCAAACAGTATCCACGTGATCTGTTCATCTTTACGCTGCGCTTCCTGCTGGCCTTGATCATCGCAGCCCTACCAGGCATTCTCTGGCATCCCGGTAGTCGTATCATGCTGGTTCTTTCAGGCGTACTTTTCTTGTGCCTCTGTCTGGGACTCTTGCTCTGGTTGAAACCCCTGAGCGCAACAGACTTCGCGATGATTGAGGGCATGAACCCCAAAATTGCCAGATTTATTCGTTATTTCGCACGTAGATAGATTCATACAAAAGCACTATGTATAACAAGCAACGTACATGAAGCGAGGGAACAAGGTAAAACGATATGGCAAAACAATCTTCCCGTTTATTAAGCCCGGAGCTGGTAGTCAACGCCTACGCGCAGGGTATATTTCCGATGGCCGATGAGGCTGGCATTATACGCTGGTATGCCCCGGACCCACGTGCTATTCTGGAACACGATAATCTTCATGTTTCACGTTCATTACGTGCTACACTAAACAAAGGTATCTACACCATCCGTATGGACACAGCGTTTGAACAGGTGATGCACGGTTGTGCCGGGCGAACAGAGACCTGGATCAATCAGCAATTCATCGATGTCTACACTTTTTTGCATACCCACGGCTTCGCGCATAGTATTGAAGCCTGGAAAGATGGCAAACTGGTTGGTGGATTATATGGAGTCACCATTGGGGGGGCATTTATGGGGGAAAGTATGTTCTCTCTCGCCACAGATGCCTCTAAAGTGTGTCTGGTCACACTGGTCCGCCATCTCCAACAACAGGGCTTCAGCCTGCATGATACACAATTTCTCACGCCGCATCTGGCCTCACTTGGTGTGACCGAAATTCCACGACGTGAGTATGAGCGACGCCTGGACATTGCCATACAACAACCCTGTCACTGGTCTTCGTATAACTCCTGACACACTGGTTTCTCTTACAGTACGTGGTCTATCGCATGAAACACGAGCAGATCGTCAACCTTGTTCCACCTCTTCCCACTCAGCCTCATCAATCATTTCTTCCATTGCCAGTTGTCGTTCAATATCTTCCATGCGCGTTTTCTCTTCAAGCTCTCGTAGCCAGTGGAAAAACAGTGGTGTCATGACAATAACATCTACCACACCGGGGACCAACAATAGAGCACCCGCCACAGTCTGATCGCTATAGAGTGTCAGATGCCAGTCCTGCCAGAACGTCGGCAAATGGTACATCGGGAACAACGTTGTGCCACAATAGACAAGCACAAACGCAAATATATCCATCGGCAGACCATCAAAGAAGGCGTAGAGCATCTGAGCCGGATAACTCGCTTGTCGCCAATCATGCACCGAGCCAACCAGCGGCCACCAGTTCACCACCGACACACACAATAACCAGAGCATCATCAGACTGTACATATTGCTATTTGCTAACGCCATGGTATACAACCTGGGAGAATGCCAGAGCAAAAAGGAGAGATTGAAAATAATCGACGCCACCACGGGAGAAAGCATAAAAGAGAGCACCACTTTTCCGCCTGGGAGCGCATTGAGTGGCTGTAACACTCTGGCGGGACAACCCGCAATAAGCAGTGGAGCCGCAATTGTATTGAGCAGGACAACTTGTGCCATATGCACAGAAAAAAGCTGTGTACGCCCAATCGTATTGATTGGAGAGAGCAATAACAGCCCCACGCATAACACCCCACCGTAAAAGGAGACAGCACGCCAGAGCGAAATCCGCTCTACTTCTCCCTCATAGCGTTGCCACCTGCTGCAATACCAGATTGCACAGAGATAGAGCAAACTTATCGCAGCTAAAAAGGCACAACTAAGTGGATCAAACGTCCATGAAAAATCGAGACCATTAAACATAGTATGCTCCACCAAGACATTTCAGAGAACAAAATATCATGAAAGGTGTAGAGAGAACGCACTTCTTAGTATAGGGCGGATTGTGAGAGGATGCAAATGAAACAGGCACGAAAGCAAATCTTCAGTCGTATTTATCTGTTATAATCATACATATTTATGCCAATCACTGTTTATTCGCATCTGAGGAGAGGGTTGAAATGCACATACTTATCGCTCCACAGTCACTCAAAGGGAGCCTGTCAGCAGCAGAAGCAGGCAACGCCATCGCGCAGGGCGTACACAACGTCTTTCCCACTGCCCAGATCACCATGGTTCCCATCGCCGATGGTGGAGAGGGAACCGTACAAGCATTGGTTGATGCCACAAACGGCACCATCATCCATCATACCGTCACTGGCCCACTCAACGAACCAGTCACAGCTTTTTTTGGCCTGCTCGGCAATGGCAAGACAGCAGTTATCGAAATGGCTGCATGTGCAGGCCTCCCCCTCATTCAACCCGAACAGAGAAATCCACTCATCACAACAACCTATGGTGTCGGTGAGCTGATCAGCGCGGCCCTCGATCACGGCTGTCGACACTTTATTCTGGGCATCGGCGGAAGCGCAACGAATGATGGCGGAGCCGGGATGGCTCAGGCACTGGGCGTCTCGCTTACCAGAACCGATGGCACCACATTACCGCGTGGCGGCGCGGCACTGGCCCAACTCGCTCATATTTCTACGGAAACGATAGATCCACGTCTACATGAATGCATCTTTGAGGTCGCCTGTGATGTCACCAATCCACTCTATGGGCCAACTGGAGCATCCGCGATCTATGGTCCACAAAAAGGCGCAACCCCCGCAATGATCACACAACTCGACGCCGCGCTGGCGCACTACGCCACGATCATTAAACAGGACATCAAGCTCGCGGTGGCGGATATTCCCGGTGCTGGTGCAGCCGGTGGACTGGGCGCTGGTATGCTCGCTTTTCTCGCCGCTACATTACGAGCAGGCGCACAGATTGTCCTTGAAGCCCTCCAGTTAGAGCAACATGTCGCGCAAGCAGATCTGATCATCAGCGCGGAAGGGCAACTCGATAGTCAGACCGCCTATGGCAAAAGCGTTGGAGCCGTCGCGGAACTCGCCAGAAAACATCATGTGCCAATGCTTGCTATCGCGGGTAGTCTGGGTGAAAACTATCAAGCGCTCTATGAACTTGGCATCACAGCCATCACCACTCTCCCTTCTGGCCCCATGTCCCTGGACTATTCAATGCAACATGCGGCCCAACTTACCACTGATGCCATCGAACGTGCATTACGGCTGATCCAACTGGGTATTATGCTCCCTGAATCAGGAACCTGACACAGGCAAACGAGCAGACGATATTCCAGTGGACGAAGGTAGGATTCTGTGCTAGACTATAAGCAATATTCTCCACATACCATACCTTCCACCTTGAAGCATGCACCCACATTCTCACCTGCTACATTTTATGAATGCAAAGGCCGTTATTTTCTTCCAGGCCAAACGTTTGTTATAAGTAGAGTGTGGAACTGCTCTCTCTGATGATCAAGGAAGGCAAGGGACTGTTTATCGGGAAGAAATTTATGGCTGCAGGGAAATGTTGTATATAGCGAGAAGTTTTTGTGCGTCTATAAGATACCACCCATAAAGAGAATAGAGAACAACACGAAAAAGTCTCGGCTATGCTCAGTCATGTAGGTTGTTCAGTTTTATTCTTTACAAGGGAGCTTGCAACTATGCCAGAACATTCTTATGCGACAGATGATGTAGAATTTCAAAATCTTCTTTCACTGGGATTTACTGAAATGGAGGCCGCGCAGCTCATTTATATGAAAGAACATGTCACTGAGCAAACAGAATATCGGGAACTCATCGAAGAGAGTCGACGTCTCAATTTTATCCGCTGGTTGATTGAACATGATCGGATTAGTCGGTAGAACGACGGGCGTTATCATACCATACATTCTTCTTAAGAAAAGAAGGAAGGCTGGTTTATGCCAGCCTTCCTTCTTTGTATGTTCAGGGACATGGAAAACCATAAGCCGAATTCTGTTCCAGCACATCTTACAATTATGCTGGCGGCAATCATCTATCTAGGATAGCAGTTACCTGCTACCTCAAGCGCCCAACCCGAAGGTTAACAGACGAGCAATCTGCCAGATCAATTGATCTGCTCCCTCTGCTTGGACTTGCTCCAGATGGGGTTTACCCAGCCAATCAGTCACCTGATTGCTGGTGAGCTCTTACCTCACCATTTCGCCCTTACCGACGTCTCCGAAGAGACGCAGGCGGTATGTTTCTGTGGCACTTTCCTTGAAGTCACCTTCACTGGCCGTTAACCAGCATCTTGCTCTCTGGAGTTCGGACTTTCCTCGGATCTTACGACCCGCGATTGCCAGTTTTTCCCATCCCTGCCCACAACAGGGTACCACATTCGCCTCATCCCGTCTATAGCATCGCAAGGCTCAGCCAGAGGGCACTCCATTGAATCCCTTCAATCGACAATACCACGGCGCAAATTGCTCCTCATGCACATTGCAGTTCACCCCAAAACACGATACAATGAACGGCGATAAACTATAGCTTAGCGCATACGATAGCGGATTGCTTTTCACCCATTGATACTTTTCCTGCTATTGCTGCCATGAAGGCGTCGAAGCGATGGGTGTGTGAGAATGTCCGCAACTGTCAAACGGACAACGTGCAATCGCAACCATTGAAACGACACTCTTAGCCATTACGGGTTGCGCTGGCTTCCAGGATTTCATTCTGGCACTCTGGAGATTTTTCACTCGCTCACAATCCATCTCCACGGAGAAGAGGCCAGAACCCTTATCTTAGAGGTACATGAATGCAAGAACAACTAGAAGAAATTTTAGGGGTACATTTCCAAAATCCACAACTGCTGCGCCTGGCTCTCACTCATCGTTCGTTTATTTACGAAACGCCTGGCGTGGGACAAAGCTCAAATGAACGCCTGGAATTTCTTGGCGACTCAATCCTTGCGTTGATCAGCGCAGACTTTCTCTATCGCACATTTCCGGATCTGACAGAAGGAGAACTTACCGATGTCCGGGCGGTCCTTGTGCGAACAGAAACATTAGCGAACTTTGCTCGTGATATTACGCTGGGCAAATTCCTGCTGATGGGAAAGGGCGAACAACAAAGTGGTGGCGGACAACGCGTACAGGCGTCCGCGTTTGAAGCAGTGCTCGGTGCGATCTATCTGGATCAGGGGCTAGAAGCGGTTCGTTCCTTTTTACTCCCGCGCCTGGACCCATTAGCCCATACAATTATCACCAAACGCCTGTTCAAGGACAATAAATCACGTTTTCAGGAGCAGGCCCAGGCCCATGAGGGTATTACGCCATCATATCGGCTAGTCAGTCAGGAAGGCCCTTCGCATAATCGCGAATTCACGGTTGAGGTCTTACTGGGTGAGAAGGTGTCTGGTCGTGGACAGGGTCGTAACAAGCAAATGGCTGAACAGGAAGCAGCTCGTAATGCGCTAGAAAGTCATGGCTGGATCTAGACACTTTGCTCACATTCACATTGCGTTGCTTGCCTGCGTCAGAGACGACGCAGCAACCTCGTTTCTACCGCAATGTGCTTTTTGCATTCCTTTTCCTTCACATTCATCGGCTTAACACATTGGCGAAAAGGGGTATTGTAGGGTATGCGATTGGAACACACGCCAAGGCCAGAACATACAGTACGCGTGAGCGCACGACTCATCACTTCGAGTACCATTCTACATCTCTCTGCGGATGAGTTGGAACGCTCCATTGATCATGAACAAACAGAAAATCCTGCGTTAGAAGTTACCGAACAACGCGTTTGCCTCTTCTGCTCAACTCCACTCTATGGGCCGAGTTGCTCGGTCTGTCAACGTCCCGTCCCAAATACGCAACCACTCATCTTCTCACATGAACATAGTGCTCCTTTTGAGACGCATAGATACACGGAACAGCCACAGATCTTTTTTGATATCGATAACTATAGCTTCACAGAAGCCGATAGTGATGAGGATCAAGATACATTCGCACGCATTTCTCTTGGGGAAACGCTGGCTGAAGAATTATTACAACAACTTGAAGCCATTGTCTCTCCTGACGATGCTGCGATTGCGGAACAGCTCGTTGGAAATCTGAATGAACATGGCTATCTGGAAATCGATCCTGAAGAGATTGCACAACAACTTCAGGTACCATCTCAACGCGTAACCTATGTCCTCAGCCAGTTACAGACATTAGAACCATTAGGCATCGGCGCACGTGATGCGCGCGAGTGCCTGCTACTACAGCTACAGGTTATCAGCGAACAGCATCCCCCACATCCACTGGCGGCAACCCTGATCGAAAACCATCTCCATCAACTGGGACGCAACCAGTTCACGGAGATCGCACGACAACTGCGGGTCAAAGAGCAAGAGGTACGGCAAGCATACAGCTACATTCGCAGTATGCTGCACCCATTCCCAACCTATCTATATCACGCCACCACCAGCGACTCACGCCTTGGCAATAGCGCGACATATATTCGTCCAGATATCATCATTCGCAAAGGGGAAACAGGCTTCGAGGTAGAGTTAATGGAAGAGAAACGCTATCAATTTCACGTCGGGACACAATACACAGAAACACTCCCCACACTATCTGCTGGTCGCACATCTTCTGATATCCAGCACTATATGTTTCAACATCGAGATCGCGCTAAATTTTTTGTTGATTGCGTCCAACGACGCTGGCGTACCTTACGAGGCGTCGCCGAATACATTGTGTCCTATCAGCATGATTTTCTGGAGAAAGGCATTCGCTCCTTACGCCCACTGACCAGAGCTGAAGTTGCACATCATCTTCACCTCGACGAAGGCACAGTCAGTCGTACTACCGCGAATAAATACGCGCTTCTTCCTAATGGTCGGCTTATTCCGCTCGCAGACTTCTTTGATGGGTCACTCGGTATTAAAGATATTCTCAGGGAACTTATCCAAACCGAGCAACCACACCATCGTCTGAGCGATGAGGAACTGGCCCGTATGCTCACGGCACGTGGTATTCCACTGGCACGACGCACCATTACCAAGTATCGTGAGGAGATGGGCATAGGTTCCTCACGTGAGAGAAACAACTAAACAAATGACTATTTGCCCTGCTTCAGGAACTGTAAGGCTTTATCCGGCTCAACATAGATTGTATGCTCTCTCTCATAGATGACCATGCCAGGACCACCACCTTTCATATGGCGCACATGGCGCTGGAGGGTATAATCGACGGGAGCACTTGTCGAACCTCGCGCTTCACTATAATATGCGGCCAGACTCGCGGCCTGATCGATGGCGGCACGAGGAATTTCACGACCGGCTGCTTTGACGATCACGTGAGCGCCAGCGACCCCACGTGCATGCAACCACATGTCGTTGCCAGTCGCCTGCCGAAACGTAACTTCTTCGTTCTGGCGGCTGTTCTTCCCGATCAAGAAGGTAAATCCTTCGTGGCTCTGTACATGCATGGGTATACCACCACCAGGAGGCACTGGCTTCCCTTTGGCTCGTTTATTATTTTTGCCCTTTTTAGCAGCCTTGAGCGCTTTCTTATCCAGCGCAGCCTTACCACGAATGTAGCCAGCCGCCAGAATCTCATCGCGAACGTGTGTCACCTCACCCGCATTTTCAGCAAGCTTCAGATCCGCCAGCAATTGTCCAATCGTCGCCAACTCAACATTATTCTGTTCCGCCTGTTCTGGCACCAATTCCAGCGCACGACGCATCTTACGATAGCGCGTGAAGTAACGATTCGCATTCCCAACCGCATCAAAACGTGGATCTAATGGGATAGCTACAGTGGGATTCTCACCGCTTTCATCAAATGAAAAATAATTTTCCACAGTTGCCGTTTTCTGACCCTGCTCAATCTCCTGCTGGTGGGCAATCAGCAAATCACCATATAATCGATACTGATTGGCCTCCTCTTCCGAGTCCATCTCATGCTGCAAAAGATCAGCTTTGCGCTTACAACGATCAAGGTGAGTCTGCAATAAACGACGCAACGGCGCACGCAAACCATCCAGTGCATCATGCCACTCTCCACGCTGATAATATTCATCCAGCAAGACGTTCATTGCTGGCGATTCCCGTACAAAGAAATCTGGCATAGATGCATACTGCTCAAGCACATATGGCGCGAACGCCACAGGAACCTTTTGCTCAGCATCAGCCCCCTGCGGGCGATGTTCTTTTTCCTCAGCCGTCGGCTCACGCTCAATTAATTGTGGCTGCCAGTGATGGCTATCGTAGACTGCGCTGAGATCACGCACATTCCAGGCTAATTCCTCCCAGACCGCTTCGTTGGCATCGGAAGCCAGAAATTCAGCATTTTCAGTGGCGCGATAGACCATCTCACGTGCTACCAGTGGGCTACATCCTAATAAATGCTTCGAGAGGAGTTGCCAGAGCTTCAGCTGTTCTGTACTCCGTTTCCGTTTGCGCGTCCCTTGCTGAACATTTTCTTCTTCAGGAACCTCAGCCGCACAGATTGAAAGTTGTGCCGCCGTGACTGTCGTCGGCTCCAGACGCGGCAATGATTGACCAGCTAACAGGCGCTGTTGCGGTGGGGGCGGAGTGTAAGGGATACCAGCAGCAATCACACGGTAACGGTTAATATCCGCTCCGACCCGTTTTAGACTGCCAAGGATCATCCCATTCTCATCACAAAAGACAATATTACTCACACGCCCCATAATCTCAATAATGATGCGAAAACGAATTCGCTCCTCACTATCGGGACTTCTGCGATAACCCGCCACAATTTCCAGCACACGTTCCCAGCGCGATTGCTCAATCGCCTCAATACGAGCACCCTCAAGATGCTTACGTAACAACATAATAAAAGGAGGAGGTTCACTCGCAATTCTTTGTGGCCGCAAAGCCGTAATATGTGCCCGTGCTAACTGTGGGTGCGCAGAAAGATACACCCAGCGATTCTGTCCACCCTGCCCCTCCTGATTAGGCGCGTAACATTGGATTGCCACAGCATGTTCAGTCGGTTGAATAATCGTATCAATACGGGCACCGATCAGCAATTTCCGCCATTCATCAGCGACCGCAGCCAGGGTTATAGCATCTACATACATACCAGATTCCAATCTCTTCTTCATTTTCTTGCACTTATCAGGCAAGCGACTTTCGTGATACTCGACTGTGTTGTACAATAACAGTGCGAGCACGTATTTCTATTATTAGCGAGTGGCATTGACTACTCTGCAAATTGTGCTCATCGATGTACAGTAAGTATAGCAAAGAGATGTTTGTTCGTATACAAATCCTCTCTCTATTTGAGCAGTATCAGGAAGGAAAGCATGCAACTTGAGACTCAATTCACCCCAGAGCGGCGGGAACATACATCAACCACTGCCAAAGCAGGGCTGCTATTCGTGTTATCCGCACCCTCTGGAACTGGAAAAGATACGGTTATCAATGCCTTGAAAGAGCAAGGCGCTGATTTCCATGTCGTTGCATCAGTAACGACGCGGACTCCTCGTCCAGGCGAAAGCGAAGGGAATCCCTATCACTTCGTCACCGTTGATCAATTCCAGACAATGGTGAAAAAAGATGAACTCATCGAGCATGCACAGGTTCATGGCAACTGGTATGGTCAACCCATACAACAGATACGGGAAAACCTGCAAAAGGGCCGTGACGTCCTGCTGAAAATTGACGTCCAGGGAGCCGCAACCGTCCGGCAAAAGCTTCCTGGTGCTATTTATATCTTTCTGGTGCCGGGTTCACCAGAGGAACTTGTTGAGCGCCTCACGAACCGTCAAACAGAGACAGAGCAAGAACGACAACGCAGACTTGAAGATGCCAAGCAAGAACTGGCTCAACGCACTCACTATGACTATACGATAGTGAATCGTCAGGGTAAATTGGACGAAACGGTTGAGAACTTGCGAGCCATCATGCAAGCAGAGCATTGTCGGACTCACCTTCGCATGATCACGATATAACACGAACAACATATAGAGGAAATGACAATATGGAATCACAAGATGAACGCTTTGAGCGATCAGGTACACGCGAACGTAACCTTGGCATGGAGCTGGTTCGTGTAACTGAAGCTGCAGCCTTAAATTCGGGTCGCTGGATGGGTAAAGGCAACAAAGAGTTGGTCGATCAGGCTGCGGTAGATGCAATGCGCCATGCTGTTGATGGCGTTGATATGCATGGAGTAGTCGTTATTGGTGAAGGCGAAAAAGACGAGGCTCCGATGCTGTATGTCGGAGAGGAAATCGGGAATGGCTCCAATCCAGATGTCGACGTCGCAGTTGATCCAGTAGATGGCACACGCCTGCTGGCACTGGGTCTGCCCGGTTCACTCGCAATCATTGCTACTGCCGAGCGTGGTACCATGTACTCCGCACCTGCGGGCGTCTATTACATGGACAAGATCGCGGTTGGCCCTGCCGCCAAAAATGTTATTGATATTAATGCGCCAGTCGCAGTCAACCTGGACCGCATTGCTCGTGTACGTCAGGCACGCATGGAAGACATCACAGTTGCGGTTCTGGATCGCCCACGTCACCAGGAGTTGATTCGCCAGATCCGCGAAGTCGGCGCACGTATCCGCCTGATTACGGATGGTGATGTTGCCGCAGCTATTCAGGCTGCGATGGAAGATTATCGCGGTATTGATGTCGTCATGGGCGTTGGTGGTGCACCAGAGGCTGTTCTGGCCGCTGCCGCGATCAAATGTCTGGGCGGTGAAATCCAGACAAAGATCTGGCCTCGCACAGAAGAAGAGCGCGAGAAATTTAAAGCTGATGGCATCGATCTGGAACAGGTTTTCCGCATTGATGATCTGGTCAAAGGGAATGATGTAAGCTTTGCCGCAACGGGTATCACCACGGGAGAACTTCTTGAAGGGGTGCAATATTATGGTTGGGGCGCACGCACCTCATCAGTCATGATGCGTTCACGCTCTGGCACGGTCCGCTACATTCATGCTCGCCACAAATGGCGTCAGGGAGCCGTCTCAGAGGATTAGTACAGATAATAAGATCTATATATTCTGATGTTATCACTCCCTGGGAGCCGTAAGAAGAGCTTCATAGCTGGAGGCTCTTCTTACGGCTCCCATGCTTTCTTCAATATCCAGCACATTGACACTGGCAATCAGGAAAGGCGCTGGAGCAAATCGATCACTGCATCCGCAACCTGCGACGTACTCACAGCGGTCGGGTCATCCGGTCGAGGTTTGAGATCATAGGTCACAAATTTCCCCTCAGCCAGTACCTTCATTAATGCCTGCTCAAGACGTCTGGCAGCATCGCGTTCACCAAGATGCCGTAACATCATCACCCCAGAAAACATCATTGCCATAGGATTGACCTTATTTTGTCCTGCATATTTGGGAGCACTGCCATGAACAGGTTCAAACACAGCATACAGGCTACCAATATTCGCGCCAGGAGCGACACCTAGCCCACCAATCAACCCGGCAGACAAATCAGAAATAATATCACCATACAAATTTGGGAGCACCAAAACATCATACAGCTCTGGTTTTTGCACCAGTTGCATACACATATTATCTACAATACGGTCTTCATATTGAATATCGGGATATTCTTTTGCCACCTCATGAGCAGTTGATAAAAAAAGCCCATCAGACATACGCATAATATTGGCTTTATGCACGGCAGTTACCTTACGGCGAAAATTGGCACGTGCATATTCAAAAGCAAATTTGACTATACGGCGGGTAGCGGCAACCGAAATATATTTAATACTCATTGCGGAATTATGGTCAAGTTGATGACCAGTGGTACGCCCGATTAGTTCAACTAATGCTTCAAGTTCTGCGGTCCCACGCTGGAATTCAATACCAGCATAAAGATCCTCAGTATTTTCGCGTACAATTACGAGGTCAATATTCTCATAGCGAGATCGAAGTCCTGGATATGTCTTCGCGGGGCGAATATTCGCATATAGATCAAGTTTTTTGCGCAATGTGACATTCGCGCTGCGTTGACCTCTGCCAACAGGGGTGGTGATTGGCCCCTTCAACCCTACACGGGTACGCTTAATAGACTCAATCACATCATCTGGCAACACTGTTCCATACTTCGCCAGCATCTCAGCTCCTGCCAGGCGCACGTCCCATTCAAATTGCACTCCCGTCGCTTCGAGGACACGACGGGTCGCTTCTGTAATCTCAGGCCCGGTTCCGTCGCCAGGGATCAGCGTCACTGCATGCGGCATGTAATCCTCCGTAAAAGCAGAACTTACCGTAGATAGGAGGATTTTCGAAAAACCCTCCTTTTAATTATCCTCAGATTATATCATACTTTCTACCGGTAGTTCTGCTCTTTTGGGTTCATTTCGCCGCTTTTGTTGCCTACTGGATAGCTTCTGCAGTGGCCGTTGGAGTCTTCCGTTGCCGCGTGGTCGTTTTCTTTGCGGTGCTGGCACTGGCCTTCTTCCTGGTAGGCTTACTTCCTGCTTCGGTTCCTTTCGTATCCTCCACAGTCTTTTTCCGTGTGGTTGCAGCTTTTTTCGCCCGCGTGGTCTTCGCCCCGGCACGCGTGGTGGTTGTCTTGCGCGTCGTTCGCTTCGCCGTAGTTTTGCTCTCGCCTGCCTGCAATGGACGCTCCTCCGTTCCACGTTGTGGAACGATAACCTCCTCATAACAGACCGGTTCCTGCCCGGGCTTCTGAATAACCATTAAACCACCACACTTTGGACATGGCTCTGGAACTGGCTTCTCCCAGATCGCAAAGTTACAGGCCGGATAATTGCCGCAACCATAGAAGATACGTTTCTTCTGCCGCGTCTTCCGTTCAACCAGATCGCCATGACAGATGGGACAGAGCGCCCCGGTCTTATTAACCATTGAACGCCGATATTTACATTCCGGAAAAGCGGAACAGGAGTAAAAACGTCCAAAGCGACCTGTACGAATGACAAGATTGCGACCACAATCCGGACAGATCTCATCCGTCTCTTCCAATGGTTTCTGCACACGGTTCATCTCAGATTCGGCTTTATCCAGGGTCGTCTTAAAGTCACCATAGAAGGTTTTCAAAAATTCAACCCAGGGACGTTTCCCCTCTTCGACATCATCCAGTCTACGCTCCATCTCAGCAGTAAAACCAGTATCAACGATATCGGGAAAATGCTTATTCATCACTTCGTTGACAGTATCACCTAACCATGTTGGGACAAAGCGCCGCTGTTCCTGATCTACATAGCCACGATCCTGAATGGTACTGATGATCGCAACATAGGTACTTGGACGACCCACCCCCTGTTCTTCCAGTTCTTTAATCAGACTGGCTTCAGTAAAGCGTGGAGGTGGCTGCGTAAAGTGCTGCTCTGGCTTCAAGCCATGCGAATCCAGTTTCTCATCTACCTGTAACACTGGCAACAAACGCTCATCTTCTTCACGAGGCCAGACTGCATAAAAACCTGGGAATTTCAGGTTCGAACCAGTTGCCCGAAAAACAAACTGCTTTGCCACAATATCGACACGTACCGTATCAAACACAGCAGGTGTCATAAAGCTCGCCACAAAGCGTCGCCAGATTAAATTGTACAGTTTAAACTGATCAGCCGAAAGAAACGGCTTCACAATTTGTGGGGTCAATGCCACATCAGTTGGTCGTATCGCCTCGTGCGCATCCTGCGTCGTGGCTTTCGCCTTCCCGGTGCGTCCCTGCCCCACATATGGTTTGCCATATGTCTCATCAATATATGCCTTAACACGTCCCTGAGCCTCCTCAGAGATACGCGTTGAATCGGTACGCATATACGTGATCAAACCTTGCTGACCACGTTCACCCAACTCCATCCCTTCATATAACTGCTGGGCCAGACTCATCGTCTTCTTCGGCTTAAAATACAGGCGGGAGGAAGCATCCTGTTGCATCGTACTGGTTGTATACGGCAAAGGTGCCTGTCGACGTTGCTCGCGCTCATCATATTTCAAGACACTATACGTGGCCCCTTGTAGTTCACGCAGAATCGCCTCTGCTTCTTCCTGTGAAGAGATCTTGATGCGACCTTTCTCAACTTTTGTTGATCGGGCCCCACCAGCCTGTTGTCCACCCTCAGCCCCTGAATCCTCCCCCATGCTTACAGCGTCATCATTCGCGGCAGATGAAAAATCCGCGAGCCGCGAGATCAAAGTTGCTTCAAAACGTTCTGCGTGGGCGTGCTTGCTCAAGGTCGCAGTAATGCTCCAGTATTCTTCTGGAACAAACGCACGAATTTCAGCTTCACGATCACAGATCACACGAAGGGCAACTGATTGTACGCGCCCTGCACTGGTGCCGGACTGGATACGCCGCCACAACAAAGGACTGATCTTATATCCCACCAGGCGATCCAACACACGTCGCGCCTGCTGAGCATTAAAAAGATCTTCGTTAATCTGTCGTGGTTTCTTAATGGCATCCTGAACAGCCCGTTTGGTAATCTCATGAAAAACTGCACGGCGCGGATTCTGTAAGCCCAGAATATTTTTCAATGACCAGGCAATAAACTCACCTTCACGGTCAGGGTCGGGGGCCAGGTAGATCTCATCAGCTTTTTTGGAAGCTGCCTTCAGTTCATCAATCAGTTTATCTTTCTTCTCGATAATCTCATACTTGGGTGCAAAATCTTTGCGCGTATTGACACCAAGTCCTTTTTTTGGCAAATCAATGATATGCCCCATAGAAGCCCGGACTTCAAAATCGCGTCCGAGAAACTTCTCAATGGTTTTCGCTTTGGCTGGTGACTCTACAATTACAAGTTTCTTTGCCATTGAATTGTTACCTGACCTTCAAACTATCGCAAAACCCGCATGTCTATGAGTGTTCGTCTTAAAGGATAGAATAGCATATCTTGACAAGTAGGTATTCTATCCTTTTCTGCATCTAATCAACATCAAAAGTCGTCAAAAAATTTCCTTAGAAGCATACCACATCATAGCAAGAGGATTTGTTCTTTTTATGTTGTCGTCCTACCACTCTGTCATCTTTACTATCTTGCTATCTACTTGACCACAATAAGCTTGCATGCTATGCTGCAAACAGCTACTACTATAAGAGAATAGAAGCAGAAGCGCCGATGCGGAGGAACAGCATGCGAAAAGAAAAATCATCTCAGCCAATCTCGCCCGAGGAGCCTGAGCAGCCACTCCAGTCTGATCAGCTACATACAACCGAATCTCCGCCTTCTCCTCATACTCCGGAAAAAAAACGTTCCCCCAAAAACCGTGGAAATATTAGAGCCGGACTGGCAGTCATTGCTGGACGTAGCGTTGGCGCATTAAGTCGCCGTCTCCATTTAGGGGGTGGAACCAGTATTGTTGGTGTGGTCGCGCAACGTGTCTACCCCGATATTGTTGAGCATCTGGCAACTGAGCTTGAACATGGGAGTATCATGGTGACAGGCACCAATGGCAAAACAACAACTAGCAGTTTCATCTCAGCAATTTTACGCGATGGTGGCTTACGTGTCTGGCAGAATCGTGAAGGGTCAAACCTGATGCGCGGCGTTGCCAGTTCACTCATTATTCGCGCTCGTCCCAATGGTCATCTGCGCCGCTCCGGAGCAGCAATCTCTATCTTTGAAGTTGATGAAGCAGCACTTCCTCAACTGGTACAAATGATTCCGCCACGGGTGGCCGTCTTCACAAATCTGTTCCGCGATCAACTTGATCGTTACGGAGAAGTAGATAGCGTGGTGGGACACTGGAAACGAGCAATCCAACTGCTACCAAACGATACGATACTGGTCCTGAACGCGGACGATCCTGCTATCGCACAACTTGGAGAAGCCTTCTCCGGCAAAGTACTCTACTACGGTATTACTGATTTTACGCTGGCTCAGCCAGAGCCACAGGATGAAAAACGACATCAGGTTGTCGATACTCGCTCCTGCCCTCACTGTGGCAACGAATACAATTACGATGTACGCTTTTATAGTCATATGGGTCACTACCATTGTCCAAATTGTGGAGACCGCCGACCAAATCCCACAATTCAGGCTACCAATATTCAACAAGAAAGTTTTGATCGATACCGAATTCAAGTACAAATAGAAGATAAAACACTACCAATCACAGTTCCACTACCGGGATTGTATAACATCTATAATGCCCTGGCCGCTATTACAGCAACGCATGCGCTCCATATCGATTGGGAACCAATCACGAGCGGTATCGAACAATCAAAACCTGTATTTGGACGAGGGGAACGCATTCAGGCCGAAGGGAAAACAATGCGTTTGCTCCTGGCAAAAAATCCTACAGGATTTAATGAGGTATTGCGTACACTCTTCACCGAGGAGGGTTCACATCATATTCTTTTCGTGTTAAATGATAACATCGCTGATGGTCAGGATATTTCCTGGATCTGGGACGTCGATTTTGAGCGCATGGCTCAGCAGACACAAACATTAGTAGTTACAGGAACACGGGCGCTTGATCTCGCCCTACGCCTACGCTATGCGGGCATTCGTGAACAGGATATGCAGATTATACCACCTGCTCCACTCCGAGCGCAGAAACAACGCCAGCCAGTTCGTACACGCCTGCGCCGTAACAAAAAACATAAACTGGCAGAAATTGCCGCCACGCCGTCCTCTACAACAGCAACACAGCACCTCTATGGCTTAAAAAATGCGCTTGATCAAGCATTACAACAGACGCCAGAAGGTGAAACTCTCTTTATCGTACCGACGTATACAGGGTTACTGGAAGTGCATCACGAATTAGAACAACGAGGACTAACGCCACATTACTGGGAAGGGAGAGACGCATAAACCAATGGCACAAGATTACACACAGTCGCTCCAATTAACGCTAGGACATCTCTATCCAGATCAACTGAATCTCTATGGTGATCGTGGCAACATCCTGACGTTACGCCGCCGCTGCCAGTTACGTGGCATTGAACTACGGGTTGTTGGCCTGGGTGTTGGAGATGCCCTGGCCCCGGATGAATATGATATGCTTTTCATAGGCGGAGGGCAGGATAAAGAACAGGCACCGGTAGCGCAAGACCTCCACACGATGAAGGGCATCGGCCTATGGGCGGCAATCGAAGATGATATGCCTGTACTGGCAGTGTGCGGCGGGTATCAGTTGCTGGCTCACTATTATCGACCGGCAGATGGACCTGACATGCGTGGACTGGGTGTCTTCGATGCATGGACAGAGCACAAAGGTGCTCATGTCGCACGTTGTATCGGCGATATCGCCATCCGTTGGAATAATATGACTCTTGTAGGTTTTGAAAATCATGGCGGTCGCACCTACCTGGGAACAGCCAAACCCCTGGGAATAGTGCTCAAAGGCAACGGGAATAACGCAGAGGATCGCACAGAAGGTGCCATCTATCGCAATACCTTCGGCACCTATCTACATGGATCGCTCTTGCCAAAGAATCCACATTTTGCTGATTATCTCATCGAACTGGCTCTACAACGAAAATACGGACAAGGTAGCCCGGTAGGAAACATTGTAGCGCTTAACGGAACTGGAACCCATCATACCAGCTCATCTAACCATGCAACCAACATATACGTAGATACCTCAGAAAGAGCGGCAGGATCAACGCCCGCAGTGGCACTTCGCCCCCTGCTCTCTCCGTTGGATGACTCGTTAGAATGGGAGACACACGCCAGCATGCTTGAACGTTTAGGATTATATAGTGAGGCCACAACGGTATTGCAAAAACATACTAGCTAAGGCGATGATGCTTTTGCTAGCCTGACTAGCATTGGGGAATACTATGAGTTTTGATCAGTCAATGGCTCGCTGCTCGTTCTGTGGTCGGCATAATACAGAGGTGCGCCGTTTGATCGCGGGACCAGGAGCAGCATACATCTGTGATGACTGCTTACAATTATGCAACGATATTCTCCGCGATCCAACGCCTTTTTCAGCCAAAGCGTTGGAACTAGCGTCACGTCCGCCAGTCGTCATAGCCGCACCCCAGCCTCAGACCATGGAAAAAGAATCCCCCTCTGCTCCACCAGCCAGTTCAGTCAACCGAACCGTGCTGCTAGAATTAGAGCAGAAACAACATGGCATGACCTTAATTCTACACCAGCTTCAGTATTATCAGAACCATTTTGAACTTCATTATCTCTGGATCCGTCCTCCATTTGCGCCAGGCTTTACCTTTGTCCCGCGACTTATTTTTTTCTTAAAAGATAATAGTGGTACACACTGGCCGGGCGATAACGGCGGAATGATTCTGGCACGACCCGATTTAGCCAGTGGTCCGAATAATGCGGTCTATCAAGGGCATGCACGCTTCCGACCACTCCCATCATCAGAAACACGGACATTAACTATCCGTGCGGCTGATCCTTTGGGACAGTTTGAAGATACACCTCCCCAACCCTGGCACTTTGAGGTTACACTCTACAATCCACTATAGAAATATACCACTCTACGTGCAACAAAAAGGAGGGTCTGAACAAACGGCAATCAGAACCCTCCTTTTTGTTGCCTTCCATCAACAACAAAACATCCCAGGGAACATAAAAGCCCATAAATACACTGCGAATTCTCCACATGAAAAACATGTTATGTAATTGCATCTATACATACAAGCAAATCCTAATAAATGAATAATATTTCACATTATATTGTGATTTATTCACGTAATTTTCATTTAATAATGCTATGATAAGGATATCTATGAAAAGGCCGTGATTCTGTTTAGTGGAAGGGAAAGTGGTTCATGACAGAGATTCCAAGTGACCAGCATATAACATATCAGCTCCAATATCGTAAGTGTGGCAAAACGTCATGTAGCACATGTCGTAATGGTCAGGGGCACGGACCCTACTGGTATGCGTACTGGCGGGAGGGATCGCGTTTAAAATCAGGCTATATAGGAAAAACAAATCCGCCCAAACAAAAGGTGGCTGAAGCTGCCGTTTTAGGATCGAAGAATGCACCAGCGAAGAAAAGCGCGGAAGAGCGTACAGTTGCAACAGCTTCTGTATAATCACCCAGACGCACGAGATATGATAAAATTGCCTCTACCGATATACGGCACTGAAGTACTGTGATAAAATGTCTCTAAATTAAAAAGCTATTCTCAGTAAGGATTTGGGGACGAAGGATGAAATGTCCTTTTTGTGGAGGCACAGAATCAAGAGTCAAGGACTCACGTGACATCGGAGATGCAATTCACCGACGCCGCGAATGTGAACACTGCAAAGGCCGCTTTAGCACCTATGAACGTGTTGAAAAATTTCACCTGATGGTCATTAAACGTGATCAACGACGTGAGTCATTTGATCGACAAAAACTCTACGTCGGTCTGCGTAAAGCTCTGGAGAAACGTCCATTGCCCGCAGGAGAAATTGAAAAAGCCGTCGAGGAGATTGAACAGGAACTCTATCGCTTCGGACGACAGGAAATTGACAGCAGTGTAATTGGTGAACTGGTGATGGATCGTTTACGGCATATGGATAAAATCGCGTACATCCGTTTCGCCAGTGTCTATCGCTCTTTCGATGATGTTGATGCTTTGATGAAATTTATGACCGAGAAGTTGTAAGGACGCTTACAACTCTTTTGAGTATGCTATCTACCGTCTGGCGGATGCTCGAATGCCGGAAAAAGATACTCTTTTGCCTGCAACAACATCCTACACAGACGAGGTTACTATACCGCAATGGTCATTTCCTGTGCAATCGATGATGAATACCAAACAGTGGGAGCAACATACTCCCAAAGAGAAATGAAGCACGCTATCTGTAAGGAAGAGTATTCCAACTCATTCTTCTATAGAACATCGTTGATATTCACTTCGGTGGGAATACTCTTCTCTATTATTCAGATTGAGCAGTCAAATATAATCGGTACTTACTCGTGTCTGAGTGACTCAGCTTTCCGCAAACGACGGCTCAGGACACTCAACAATTTCAATGTTGCATCAGGATGATCTCGTAAAAATGTACGGAAATCCCAGATCGGCAAGATCAGTGTCTCGACATCTTCACTGGCAGTGGCTGTGGCGGAACGAGGTAAATCATCCAGCAAAGACATCTCACCCAGGACATCTCCAGCGATCATTGAACCCATGTCCTCTTCTTTCCCCTCCACAGTCCTTGTCACATGTACACTACCGCTATTTATCACATACAGCCCAACTCCGCTGTCCCCCTGTTGAATAATCGTCGTACCAGCGGGGAATGAACGTTCCTGGCAACTTGTTGCAAGCGTTTGTAGTTCTTTCTTGTCTAGTGTAGAAAAAAGGTCTACCCGAGCAAGTACATCTTCCTTCATAACCACTGCCTTTCTAAAAAGATTCGCTACGACGAGCAGCCCAGTTGCCCAAATACACCATTGGTTGGTCACTGTTCTGCTGTAGTGCAGATGTCCAGACTTGAGAATATACATATCTGCATTCAGCTCTCTATTTTCTCTGCTATTATAACATCCTGGTTCTTGCTTGTGTATATTTTTCTTCACCAAACTCAACACACTCCCGCCGTCACTTAATCCTCCATTCAAACGTACCACTATACAGAAATCAGCTATTACAGCTGATTTTTGACTTTCCCTGATCCACGAACTACAATGAAATGTGAGCTTCATGCCTAATTGCATCTACACTCAACAATTTCTGAGTTTGAGGATACATTTCTATGACTACTTCAGAGCATGAGAAGAAAGAACAAAGTCGTAAACAAGCTGAAAAGAGTTTGAAAAACGGCTTCGAAGCGTACAATAATGGAAATATGGAAAAGGCTGCTGATTCTTTCAGCGATGCCGAAATCCGTTTCCGTATGGCTGGCGAATTCAAACGTGCTGGCGATAGCCGTTCGATGGTAGCCGATGTACAGGATCAGAGTGGTCTGTTTGATCAGGCTATTAATAGCTATCAACGTGCCATCCGGCTCTATCAAGATGCTGAGGCTCCTGCTAACATTGCCGCCAGTTACCTTTCAATCGGACATATTGAACGTCGACAGGCACGTCTAGACCGTGCCCAGGACGCCTACCAGAATGCCCAGCAGCGCTACCACGAACTGCATGAAACCAAAGGGCGAGGCAATGTTGAACTGGCGCTGGGACATATCGAACTCCAACGCGGCAACATGGAATATGCGGCTGAACACTATCAAGACGCTATCCGCTTTTATGAAGAAGCCAATGAGCAGGTGAATGCTGCCGACGCCAGTCGCAGTCTGGCTGATATCCAACGCATCGCACGGCAATTCGCCGAGGCGGAGATAGCCTATAAACATGCGCTTGAGATTTATCAACAGACACGGGATAACTATGGTATTGTCGATACACAGATCGGCCTTGGCCGTATCTATCTGGAACAGGAACGTCTTGATGAGGCTACTGATGCCTTTGCTGAGGCAGCAACCCTCTCAGATACGATTGAATATTTATTAGGAAAAGCTGATGCCAGTCTGGGCATTGCTGAAATCTACTTCGCGCAGGCACAGATCGATCAGGCGCTGTTAGGAGCGGAGGCAGCAGTACAGATCTATACTGAGCAGAACAACGGCTTAGGAACCGCCCATGCAGGACGCGTTCTCGCAGAGATTCAACTCAGACGCGGACAATTAGCCTATGCCAGTTCTATCATGGAACGTACAGTGCGTACTTATAAATCAATTGCCTATAATCTCGGTCAGGCAGAATCAAGTGTTGTGCTGGGTCAGATTCAATTTCAACGCGGCTTCCTTCATCGCGCACAACAATCACTGGCAAGTGGACAACAACAGGCCCATAAGCTCGGAAACAGTCTCATTGAGAGTCGAGCATTGATCGGTCTGGGCGATGTACTACGTCAGGAAGGACAACTGGGGCAGGCCCGTGCCACCTATAGCGATGCCCGTGTACAGGGTGAAGCATTTGGCGAAGTTGTCGGTGCCAGTTCCATTGCCACTGCGGAAACACGTCTGGCACGTGTTGCCCTGCTCGCAGGTGAAATCAAAGAGGCTGAGACTCATCTCAATGCCGCAGTCGCCGCGATAGGGAAAAATCCCTTAGCCAGACAGCTCCTCGCGACCGTCGAATGGGTACAGGGACAGCAACTGCTGATTGAGGGCGACTTTAGCGCGGCAGAAAAACACTTTAGCAATGCCTTTAATCAGGCGGAAGCGCAACAAGAACCATTACTCGCCACAGAGGCGCTACTCGGTCAGGCTCAGGCTCGGCTTGCTGGCGGTTCAGATGAAGCGGCGCTCACTACCTTCATCGAGACTGGTCGCCAATTTCAGATTCTGGAAAATACCGATGGTGACGGCTCCGCTGTACTGGGGGTAGCACAGGTTAATGTCAGCCGTCAAAACTGGGATGAGGCACTCGAAAATTGTGAAGCAGCCATCGTGCGTTTCAGGCAGACTGAAGATCATATCAATGAAGCCGATGCATTATTAACGCGTGGCCTGATTCGTCGTTCACAAGAAGAGTACGATAGCGCGCTGACCGACTTTGAGCAGGCACTGCGTCTCTATCACCAACAACGTCGTCCATCAGGTGTCTCCGATACACGCTTCGCTCGTGGCTCTATCTACCTGCTGCGTGGCGATTATGAGCATGCGCGTGATGAACAGACCAAAGCCATCGTTCAGGTTGAGCGTGTCATGAATAGTATCAACAAACCTGAGCGCTGGTCCAGTTACCTGATCCAATACGCAGACCAATACGCAGAGACAGCAATCACCGATATGCGTCGTGAACAGGATGAGCAGGCACTGACCCTGCTACAGGGTTTCATTCGCATCGCCGGGAAATCCGCCGTTGACCATTCGCTCCAGTTGTATGAAGAAACGCTGGTAACGGGAGGAGAAGACATATCCGAGGAAGAACTCCAACGGAACAATGATCTCGTCAAGAGAATACGGCAATTGCGGAACAGTCTCTAGCACATCCATGTTGCTAACAATGATATACTAAAAGACGTGCCATGTGCTTACGTGAAAACGCAGCAGCCAGACTGATCCTGTGTTGGAAATTAAAATATGAGCACAGGCATGCACGCAATATCAGGATAACGTTAGCACATAGAACAGTAATAATGGGATAACACAACAATAGAGTGGTTACATCCCATGCATTGGAGGAACACTTCGTTATGGGTATCCAGTTTTTACGTGGGAGTGCACAAGCTCCTAAAGGACATGCTATTTTCATCGCACGAAATAGCAGCAATCCTCGGATTGTCTACAGTACCTATTGTCTCGTTCCACCGATACCGATGTCCATTGCGAAGTATCTTCCCCCTCTCTTCGCCGCACAAATACCTTCCGAAGAACTGCAAGGGGCAAATAACATCGCGGGCATGCCTATCCCTCCCATGTTAGAAGAAGGGATCAGTCTGGATCAGCTAGAACTCATCGCTGAGCGTCGAGATGATGACCTGTGTGACCTTGGCTCTGTCTCAGGAGAAGAAGTAGAACGAATGCAAATGGCGACCATGAATAGTCAGGAATATGCTCAATTGTACGCTCAATACATTTCCACTGCTTCCCATCGTCCTACCCCTCAGCCACAGGTTACCACAACGAAAAAAAGCGAACCAGACCACAAAGAGATGGATGCGGATGATCTACTATTACACTCCATGTCAGATCGTCAGAAGCTAGCCGAAGTCGGGAAACTGGTGGGAATGGCACGCTATGCCTTAGAAGGCAAAGATACCACTCTCCTTCAGGATACCCAACAACGTCTGGAACGCATCACCCGCCTGCTCGCAGAAAAATATCGCGGTGGAGAAATCACCAGAGCGGCAGTAGCCCCCAACGAACGGGGTGCGAAACTCGCTGAACTTTATTTAAGCCGGGCCTATAAATTGCTCGACGAGGAATATGCAGACATCCCCAGCATCGAGAATCAAATCCGTGATTTAAAGGATTAGCCTATTCTCATGCATATTCATAGACTTAACCTGTACTTATCATATTGTATATAGGAGTCACACTATGGCGGCAGTAGAATTAAGAGTTGACCTCACTGCGTTACTTGATGCCATTGTAGCTGGCAACACAGAGCGCGTTACTCTCATAACACGCGAACTCTTAGCGGAAGATCGCAACGCAGATGTCCTGATTGGACGTATTGGTATTCAGGCTCTACTCGGAGATGAGGACGGCCATGTTGGGATCACTATCGGGTCACTGGCAATGATCGCCCGTATGTTGCGTGTCCGACCAGCACCACTGGATCAGCAGATTCCGCCACAAACACGCGCCCTACCTCTTTTCCTGCGTGCAGCTCAAATCGCTGCACCGGCTCTCCGCGCAGCCCAGACGAAGACCTACACCGAACCAGAAGCCTTCTTCCCAAGCGAATTACTCGATAGTGGCAAGAGCATGAATGAGGTCATCAATCAGGCTGTACAACAAGGCGATACCAGGCAAGTTGAACGAATGCTCCTTGGTTTCTATGGCACAGGCGCAGATTATCGCACACTGGAAGTACGCGCATACGAGGCACTTACCACTACATTCCATAATAACGGTCATCCTTTAATCGCGACTATTCGCGGCTTCCAATTACTTGATGCGGTGGAATGGGCCAAACGTGTTCCGGCTCTGTTACACTGGTTAGCGCCATTGTTAACTGCCCAGACCGGGACAGAACAGACAGCCTGGATCGGTGAAGTTCATAGCTATGCTGTTGAGCCAGCACATAGTCTGGCAAGCATCCGCACACGTCTCGCCGCGCCGAAAGATGAAAATGCGCTGGCAGTTCGCGATGCAGTACTCAGCAATACTAATACGACACAGGTTTGCCAGACTATTTTTGATGCGATCATTAAAAATGGGGCGACCCCACGTGCCGTCGCTTCCGTCCTCGCTCTATCAGCAGCCGAACTGCTACAACAGGTTGATGACAGCAATCGTGCTCAATTTATTGATGTGGCTCATGGCCTGCTCTATGCATCCGCCACACGCATTGTCTTCAGTCGCGTACAGGATGTAGAGGCACTCAATCTGATCTATACAGCAGGTGCATATATTAATGCCCTCTATAAACAGGTCACAGCCCAGAACCAGAAAGCGCAACCGATTATTCCTTCAACGCCAACAACCGGCTCTGGCGGTATGATCGCAATTACACAGTTAGAGACGATTGAAGAACTTTTGAAGAACAAAGATACACGTAGCGCTCTGGCAACCGCCCAACGCTATCTGAATCTGGGTCACGATGCTCGCGCTCTCTTTGGCACTATTGGTCTGGGTGCAACACGCAACGATGCCTCTATTGACCAGGGACATAGTCTACAGATCGTTCAGGCAGCCGGAGAAGAGTACGTTGCATGGCCTCGCGCATTGGCAGGCACCAATATCGATGCTTTCTTGCAGGCAGCATTACGAGCAGCGGCATTTGGACAACGCGATACGCTGATCCCCGAATAAGGGTCAGCGGCAATCCAGACGCACTGTTCACTCTATCTATGTGTTACTAACGTTTTGTGCCACCATACAGGTATGTGGGCACTATCCTGAAGGCAGAAAAAGCGACGGACGCAAACACAGCGCCTCCGTCGCTTTTCACTTTTTTGACATTACTATACGAAGGAGACGAGCACAATGCTCATATCAGGAAGGACATATCAGGCGAAATTTCTCTCAGTAGCATTCTGCCTGTTATCACTCTTCTTGCTCACTGCATGTAATATCTTTGGGAACGGCAATACAACCTCACCACAGTCAAACAAAGCAGCACCAGACTTACAGACGTTCACCAGTGCTGATGCGGGTGTTTCTACTATTAGCACCCTCGACCCGGCACTGGCACAAGACCCATCCTCGATAGCAGCGATCCAGATGCTCTATACCGGACTGGTGCAACTCAATGATCAACTACAGGTGCAACCACAATTAGCACAAAACTGGTCTGTCGGCAAGGACGGGGTAACATGGACATTTCATCTCAAGCCGCACCTCACTTTCAGTGATGGCACACCGTTAACCTCCGCGGATGTTGCCTACAGTATCAACCGCGCACTTCAACCCGCCACAAAATCACAGACCGCCCCCATCTATCTCAGCATGCTCAAGGATGCCAACCAGTTGTTGACTGGTCATATCCCGACACTGATCAATGATAGTATCCTGACACCTGATCCAAATACAGTTGTACTGATTACCAGTAAACCCGCGCCGTATTTCCTGACAATGTTAGCTCAACCTTGCTCTTATGTCGTTGAAAAATCGCTCGTCCAGAAATACGGGTCCGCATTTACGACTCATTTGAAGAGCGGTGGCGGAGCAGGCCCATTCACAGTCGCAAGTTATGTACCCGATTCACACATCAGTTTTGTCCCAGACACCCATTATTACGGTCCCCAACCACAACTGCATAAAGTAACATTTGCCTTCTATGCCAATGCCAATAGCGCCTATCAGGCATATCAGAACCATCAGGTTGATCAGGCTCCCGTGCCGTTGAATATGCTCAATGATGAACAAAAACAGAATGATTTTCATCAAATACCGCAATTATGGCTCAATTACTACGGCATGAACTATCTCACGAAACCTTTTGATAATATTCACATTCGTCAGGCTTTTGCGCTCGCAATAAATAAAGTCGCGCTCGCGCAAAATGTCTGGCATGGTTCAGTCATCCCCACCAATCATATCGTGCCACAGGGCATGGTAGGCTATAATCCAGCACTGACAGGTCCAGATGGCACCCAGAACCTCAGTGGGAATAGCAGTAAAGCACAGGCACTCTTACAACAGGGATTAGCAGAAGAACACTGGAACTCAGTCAGCCAGATCCCCCCGATCCATCTCACCTATGCGAAAGGCGATCCAGAGCTCGATCAAGAGATATCGACACTGATCCAGAGCTGGCAAAACGTCCTGCATATCCAGGTCATTCCCAATCCAGTTGACTATAACACCCTGTTACGTCAGGTCACCGCCGCCACAAACAATACGCATGGTATCCAGATGTGGGAACTCTCCTGGGTGGGAGAATATCCAGACCCCCAGAACTGGCTCACGTACCAGTTTGGGAAAGGGGCAACATATAATAATATGAACTATGGAGAGAACACCAGTTCCGATGCCGCCCAACAACAGAAGATACAAGCACAATTAGCGCTTGCTGATAGCACAACAAATAACAGCACCCGCATCAAACTCTATCAACAGGCTGAGCAACAGATTGTGAATGATGTCGGCTGGATACCAATGGAACAGGTCACGAATACCTTCGTACGCAATCCTGCTATTGTCGGTATTGTGGATAACGCACAGGGTACCATCCCTCCGAACGATTGGGCACATATCTATCGTGCCCGCTAAGGAATCCTACACAAATTATGCAATCTATCTATAGAGCGTGAAAAAGTCATCTGCTATAAAAGCTGTATGCTTTATCTATAGATAGATCGTATATAAAAGGACTTTTTCAAGTGATTATGTGAAAAGTATGTGAAAGCTATCTCTACACACGCTAAATCAAAAAATGATTCTTTGAAAAACAGAAGAAAGCCCTGACGTATTATCTACTAATACAGACAGTTCTGACTCACCATTTGCACTGTCTAAAGAACAGATCGCTCAAAAAATCTGGAAGAGCAGCATGCTTGCGACCAACCACATTGTGCCGCAAGGACAACTCGGCTACGATCCCAATCTCAAAGGGGTCGATGGCACAACCAACCTAACGGGCAATCCAACCTTAGCAAAAAAACTTCTGCAAGAAGGGTTAAAACAAGAAGGATGGACAAGTGTCAAGCAGATGCCACAAATCACCCTGACCTATTCCAGTGCAGGCGTTCAGGCCGATCAGGATGAGGTCGCCCAGATGATACAGGACTGGAAAGAGGTGCTTGGCGTAACCGTCAATTCCAGCAATGTTGAACTGAGTCTCCTGTTTAGCGAAGAAAGTGAAGGGGCGAAAAATCCATTACAGTTCTATACCGGGCCCGCATGGGGTGCCGATTATCCCGATCCGCAGGACTGGACAACCCTGCAATTTGATAAAGGCGCATCCCAGAATGGTATGAACTATGGACAAAATAATAGCACGGATGCCGCCAGACAACAGGCAACACAAAAACTATTGGAACAGGCTGATGTCGAACCCGATAAGAGTATCCGTATCGCCGACTACAATAAAGCAGAACAGCAATTGGTCGATGATGTAGCCTGGATGCCGATGTATCAACAATATGCTTTTGGGTTGCGCAAACCAGCGTCCAGGGTATCGTAAACAGTCCATTTGGCGCGATGCCTCCTGCCAACAACTGGAGTAACGTCTATATTTCAGATGCAACATGCGCCAATGCCACTGTTTCATCATAGTACACGCCATCCCAGATATATAACGACTACTACCTACAAAACATCCTGGCTCTTCAATAAAGAGGAGCCGGGATGTTTTTATCTATAGACAAGATATCTACAGAAATCAAGCGTTTACAGCCCTGTATGAAATTGGAGTGAAGAAAATATTGCAGAAATTTAAAATTTCTTTTAAATTTCTGTGAGAGATTTTAAAAAAAATGAGCGTATTAACTAATAACAGAATAACTCATAATGCTACTTGTAATGAGAGGAAATATTTGATGCTTTCCCCTCCTGACATAGAAAATCTTCATTTCGATATCGCACTGTTTCAGCATATTACTATATGAAGAACCTGCAGAATACTCTGCTGGCTGGTTTTCTATGTCCGGGTAGTACACAAGAACAAACAATGGGGGAAACAGAAGGTTATCGTCATTATGTTTGCATATATCAATAATGCATATAAAACCTTCTTTATCACGAATCCTCTACTATTTGTCCTTTATTTTAGGAGTAGGTAATGCAAGGAACCAAAAAATTCCACATACGAGCTGCATATCTCTTACCCAGTCTCCTCTGTCTGGTGGCAATGCTAATGACCGCCTGCGGTAGTGGCAGCACCAACAATTCCACGACAAAAGCAGCAGCGAACAAGCAAATACTTGTCACAACTGTTCCGACAGCCGGAACGCAGGATATAGCAACGATGGACCCCGCGCTGGCGACAGATCTTCCTTCGGGAGATTCACTTGAACCAGTGTTCACCGGCCTTGTCTCTCTCAATGATGCTGGTAGCGTTCAGGCTCAGATGGCAAGCAGTTGGGATGTTTCTGCAGACAAATTGACCTATACCTTCCACCTGAAACCAAACCTGAAGTTCAGCGATGGCACACCATTAACCGCTACTGATGTTGCCTATAGCATTAATCGTGCCTTAGACCCCGCTACCCAATCACCAACCGCTCCTTATTATTTGCGCTATATTAAGGATGCCACCACATTCAATAGCGGCAAAATCAAAACGCTGATCGGTGATAGCCTCATCGTTGTGAACGACTCCACGCTGGAAATCAAACTTTCACAGCCTATTTCCTTCTTCCTCTACACATTGACCTATCCGTGTTCCTTCGTGGTCGAAAAAAGCTTGATCACCAAATATGGCAATCAATGGATCAACCATCTGGATCAAGGTGGCGGTGATGGCCCATTCAAGGTTGTCAAATGGACCCATAATGTAGGTATCACTTACGTGCCTAATCCCGATTACTATGGTCCGCAGCCGCAATTAAAAGAGCTAGAGGAAACATTCTATGGCAGTGCCGATGCCACCAGTTCGGACTATCTGGCAGGCAAAGTCGATGATGCCACCGTTCCCCTGGCAGACTATGCATCCTATTCAAAACGCCCAGATTTCTATAAGAGCCTCTTGCTCCAGTTGAATTCCTATGCGATGAACTTCAACATGCCACCATTCAATAATATTGATATTCGTAAAGCTATCGACCTTGCCATCAATAAACAACAAATCACCAGTAAAATCTGGTACAACTCCATGTTGCCCACCAACCATATGATTCCGCAGGGCATGATCGGCTACAACCCCAACCTGAAGGGACCTGATGGCACCACCAGCGTCACGGGTAATCCCACCATGGCCAAACAACTCCTACAAGAGGGCATGAAACAGGAAGGCTGGACCAGCGTCAAGCAGATCCCCAGCATTACTCTGACCACAGTCGATAGTGGTATACAGGCGCAAAAAGAAGAATCCGCGGTAATCCAGCAGGATATTCAGGATGTGCTTGGTATCCACATCAACATTGAGACAGTTACCTTCGATACCTGGCTCTCCAACACCGGTAAAGGTTCTGCAAATCCATATCAGTTCTACTGGTATGCATGGATTGCGGACTATGGCTATCCTGAAGACTGGACCTCGCTGCTCTTTGAGCCGGGAGCCAGCAACAACAACATGAACTATGGACAGAACCATAGCTCAGACGCCGCCGCTCAGCAAGCGGTCCAAAAAGAAATGACCCAGGCTGATACTACCTCAAATCAAACTCAGGCGCTAGCAATGTATGATGACATTGAACAAAAACTGGTCAATGATGTCACACTTATTCCAATGGAACAGGCATTTCTCACCGTATTACGCAAACCCTGTGTTCAGGGTGTACAACCCAATCCAATGGAACAAACACCACCAGATGACTGGGCCAAGGTTTACATCTCAACCGCCAGCTGCGCAAATGTTAGCATCTCGTAAATAGACGCATCATAC
>Ga0310811_10000477_pt1 | contig 52572 bp, 65 predicted proteins | sample YCmetagenome_FD_207642 | JGI IMG/M metagenome (GOLD analysis project Ga0310811, IMG submission 207642) | Soil microbial communities from experimental microcosm in Duke University, North Carolina, United States - YC | ecosystem: Engineered > Artificial ecosystem > Soil microcosm > Unclassified ... | reverse complement strand
GGGGACCGCGGTAGGGCACCTGGCCCTCGATGCCCTCGGGGATGTACTTGTCCTCGCCGGAGACGTCGGCCTGGGCGTAACGGTCCTTGCTGAAGGACTTGCCGCCGCGCTCGCGGTTGCGCACCGCGCCGAGCGACCCCATGCCGCGGTAGGACTTGTACTGCTTGCCGTTGATGAAGATCAGCTCACCGGGTGACTCCTCGCATCCCGCGAGCAGCGAACCCAGCATGACGGTGTCCGCGCCGGCGGCGAGGGCCTTGGCGATATCCCCCGAGTACTGCAGGCCGCCGTCTCCGATGACCGGGATGCCCGCGGGCCCGCAGGCCAGGGCCGCCTCGTAGATCGCCGTGAGCTGGGGCGCGCCCACGCCCGCGACGACGCGGGTGGTGCAGATGGAGCCCGGGCCCACGCCGACCTTCACCGCGTCGGCGCCGGCGTCGATCAGCGCCTGGGCACCGGCCCTGGTGGCCACGTTGCCGCCGATCACGTCCACGCCCCGGCTGTTCGCCTTGATCTTGGCGATCATTTCGCACACGCCGTGCGAGTGGCCGTGGGCCGTGTCCACGATGATGACGTCGGCGCCCGCCTCGATCAGGGCCGTCGCCCGCTGCTCCGCGTCGCCCGCGACGCCCACCGCCGCGCCGACCATCAGCCGGCCGCGCGCGTCCTTGGTGGCCAGCGGGTACTGCTCGCTCTTGGTGAAGTCCTTGACGGTGATGAGGCCCTGCAGGCGGCCGGCCACGTCGACGATCGGCAGTTTCTCGACCTTGTGCTCCCGGAGCAGCCGGAACGCCTCGTCGCGGGAGACGCCCGCGGGGGCGGTCACGAGAGGCATGCGAGTCATGACCTCGTGGACGGCCTTCGTCTGGTCGGTCTCGAACCGCATGTCGCGATTGGTCACGATGCCGACGAGGACTCCGTCGGGGTCGGTCACCGGAACGCCGGAGATCCGGTAGGTGGCGCACAGCCGCTCGACGTCGGCGAGCGTGTCGTCCGGAGCGCAGGTCACCGGATGGGTCACCATGCCCGCCTCGGAGCGCTTGACGAGGTCGACCTGACTGGCCTGGTCCTCGATCGAGAGATTGCGGTGCAGGATGCCGATGCCGCCCTGGCGGGCCATCGCGACGGCCATCCGCGCCTCGGTGACGGTGTCCATGGCGGCGGACACCAGCGGGATGCGCACCACGACGTTCCGCGACAGGCGCGTCGTCGTGTCGGCTTCTCCCGGCTGCAGATCCGAGTAGGCGGGAACAAGGAGCACGTCATCGAACGTGAGCCCCGGTTCGGTGAACTTGGCCATCTCCAACCCTCCTGCCCGGCGGACCCCTCGCCAGACCCCGAGGTCAGTCTAGTGGGCTCCTCAGCACGCGGTTCCGGGGTTCCCTCCCCGGCCCTGCGGAACAGGCAGGACGCGAACGGGGAGGCGAGCCGGCCGGAGACGGAGACGGAGACCGCCACGGGGCCCGGCGCGGGCCGGGATCGACTCCGGAGGCGGCCCCCGAGGCGGCTCCGGAGAAGACAAGGTGGGGGGACCGACGAGCGGTCCCCCCACATGTGCGTCACTCAGGCCACGCCATCGAGCCCCCCTCCGCGCTCGAATGACGTACCGTTCGCTAACGCTGAGTCAAGGATGCGTCACGAAGCGTCCAAGCGCAATGTCGCTAGATGCAACTGCACAAAGTTGCATTTTGTCGCCGTTTCGAAAGTGCGGGCGAAGAAAGCTTTGGAACGTGCATATGCACAAAAGTTCTTCGCGCGCTCTTCCGAATACGCGAACGCCCGGCACGGCGCCGGAGGGCGCGGCTATTCTCGCGACGCGAGGGATCGGACTTCCGCGAGTTCCGCCATTGGCGCGACCGCGGATTTGACGCGGAGCGGAACGACCAACGGAGCGGCTGATGATCACGACGCGGAACGCGGACCCTCTCGAAGCCCTCGGCCTCACCCAGGAGCACCGGGACCTCTACACCGTGGTGCTGAAACTCCATCGGGCCACCCTCGCCGAGATCGCCCGCGCCGTCGACGCGCCCGTCGACGACGTGCTCGACCGGCTCACCCGGCTCGTACGGCTGGGCACGGTCGACGAGCAGCAGGGGGAGTACCTCGCCCGCCACCCGGCCGCCGCCATCGGGAGGCTGGTGGCCGAGAGGCTCGACCGGCTGGCCAGGGAGAGCCGCCAGATCGACGCGGCCCTCGCCTCCGTCGCACCCCTCACCCACCACTACGACGCCGGCCGGGACTACCAGAACGGACAGTTCGCCGTCGACCTCGTGAGCGGGGCGGACGAGCTCTACGAGAGCGTCGTCGGCCTGGCCCTGCAGGCGCCGCCGGCCGACCTGGTCTCCGCGATCCCGGACCGGCGGACGATGTGCGATCTGGTCGAGAAGTACACCGGCCCCTGGACGGCGGCCATGAAGGACGGCCTGCTGTCCTCGCGGGCCGTCATCCCCATCTCGGTGATGGAGGTGCCCGGCATACGGGAGGTGTGCGACCGGCTGACCGAGGCGGGTGCACGCATCCGCACCCTCGACCGGGTGCCGAGCTGGTTCTTCGCCCTGGGCGACGACACCGCGGGCCTGCCTGCCGAATGGGGCGACTCCCTGCCGGAGCACGGTTACAACTGCTACCTCGTCCGGGCGCCGATCGTCGTGGCCGCGCTCCGTACGCTCTTCGAGGAACTGTGGGCCAGGGCCGTCCCCGTGTCGTCGTGCGACAGCGGCACGTCCCAGGTGCTGAGGCTCGCCGCGCAAGGGCTCAGCGACGAGGGAATCGCCCGCCACCTGGGCCTTTCCGTCCGGACGGTCCGGGCCAGATTCGCCGAGGCGATGGCCGAGCTGGGGGCGCAGTCCCGCTTCCACGCCGGAGTCGAGGCCGCGCGTCGCGGCTGGTTGTGACCCCTGCCGGGCGGGCATCTGGCACGCTGGTCCCGTTATGACAGCCCAATCAGTAGATGGGGTCCACTTTCACTCACCATGGTGGGTCCTGGTCATAAGGTGGGATGCGTGCTGGAAGACGTCCCCCGCGACCCGTTCGCGGATGACCCGAACGACCCCGCTGCCGAGCTGGGCGAGCCCGACGACCCGGAGCCGCTCAGTGTCGCCGAGCGGGATGAGGCGCTGACCGACCTCGCCGACGTGGAGGTCTTCCGTTCCCTGTTGGAGCCCCAGGGTGTGCTGGGGTTGGTCCTCGACTGCCCCGAGTGCGGCGAGCAGCATTACTTCGACTGGGACCTGCTCCGCGGCAACCTTCGCCAGATGATCGACAACGGCCGGCCCCAGGTCCACGAGCCGGCCTTTCAGCCCGACCCGACCGACTACGTCAGCTGGGAGTACGCCCGGGGCTACGTGGACGGGGTGATCGACACCGAGGAGAGCCGCTGACTCTCCACGTCGGCCACGAGCGCGCCCAGCATCCGGATCGCGGCGTCGGCGCCTGAGGCCACCGGCTCACGCCGGGCCAGCCCGTCGAGGATCGCGTCGGTCCGCTGTACTTCGGCCTCCACGTCGGCGTCGTCGTACGACCCGAGGAAGCGTGCCGGACGACGACGACGTTTCGTGGTCACGCAATCGACTCCAGCTCGGCCAGCTGCCTCAGCCTGGCGAGGGCGCGATGCTGGGCGACCCGGACGGCACCTGGTGACATGCCGAGTACATTACCGGTCTCCTCGGCCGAAAGGCCCGACACCACCCGAAGGATGAGGAGCTCGCGCTGGTTGTCCGGAAGGCGCGACAACAGGTCACGAGCGTGCTGCGCCTCGATGTAGCGGACGACGGTCTCCTCCGGCCCCGGCCCCTCGTCCGGCCCGTCCGGCAGGTCCTGTGTCGGTACCGCGGAGCGCACAGAACTGCGCAGCGCGTCGGCCACCTTGTGCGAGGCGATTCCGAACACGAACGACGCGAAGGGCCGGCCCATATCGCGATAACGCGGCAACGCGGAAAGAACGGCGATGCACACTTCCTGCGCGACGTCGTCGGCGATGTGGTAATGACCGGAGACCCTACCCAACCGGGCTCGGCAATATCGCACCACCATGGGGCGCAGATGCCCCAGAAGCGATTCGATCGCGCTGCGATCTCCTTGTACGGCAAGGCTGGTCAGTTCCCTGAGGTCGGACTCATCCGATCTCGTCGCAAGCCTTACCCCAGTTGCGGCGTCGGCGACGCGTCCCTCGGTCACGTTAGGCATGATGCCCGCCACGATCGTGCATGTCGTCATGGTTGACGGCTACGGATTGGTCACATTGACGCGGCGATAACCAGCTGTAATCAGCCGAACACAATACCGTTGGAACATTCCAACCAAATGGCCAAATCGTCGGAAATTGTCAGATGGCCTGACTTCTATAAAGAAGTACGGCTCCCGCCTCACTGAGGCGGGAGCCGAACTGCATTCTCACGGTGCGTCCCCTTCATCGGGGAAGACGCGCAGGCGTCAGTGGCCGTGCCCGTGACCGTGCCCGTGGCCGCCCGCGGCCGGAGCCTCTTCCTCCTCGGGCTTGTCGACCACGAGAGCTTCGGTCGTCAGCAACATGCCCGCGATGGACGCGGCGTTCTGAACGGCCGAACGGGTCACCTTGACCGGGTCGATGACGCCCTGGGCCACCAGGTCGCCGTACTCACCGGTGGCGGCGTTGAGGCCCTCACCGGCCTTCAGCTCGGCGATCTTGAAGGTGACGACGTATCCCTCGAGCCCGGCGTTCTCGGCGATCCACCGAGCCGGCTCGATCAGCGCCTTGCGCACGATCGAGACACCGGTCGCCTCGTCGCCGACCAGGCCGAGGTCGTCGAGCTCCTTGGACACGTGCACGAGCGCGGAGCCACCGCCGGAGACGATGCCCTCCTCGATCGCGGCGCGGGTCGCGGAGATCGCGTCCTCGAGGCGGTGCTTCTTCTCCTTGAGCTCCACCTCGGTGGCCGCGCCGACCTTGAGCACGGAGACGCCGCCGGAGAGCTTCGCGAGCCGCTCCTGGAGCTTCTCACGGTCCCAGTCGGAGTCGGACTGCTCGATGGCGAGCTTGATCTCGCGGATGCGGTCCTCGATGGCCTGAGCCTCGCCGGCGCCGTCGACGATCGTCGTGGCATCCTTTCCGACGACGACGCGGCGCGCGGTGCCGAGCACCTCGAGGCCGACGTGCTCCAGCTTGAGGCCGATCTCCTCGCTGACGACCTGGCCGCCGGTGAGGATCGCGATGTCCTGCAGCATGGCCTTGCGGCGGTCACCGAAGCCGGGCGCCTTGACGGCGACGGAGGTGAACGTGCCGCGGATCTTGTTGGTCACCAGAACGGCGAGGGCCTCACCCTCGACGTCCTCGGCGATGACCAGCAGCTGCTTCTTGGTCTGCGCGATCTTCTCCAGCAGCGGCAGGAAGTCCGCGATGGAGCCGATCTTGCTCTGGGTGATCAGGATGTAGGGGTCCTCGAGCACGGACTCCATACGGTCCGGGTCGGTCACCATGTAGTGCGACAGGTAACCCTTGTCGAACTGGAGACCCTCGGTGAACTCCAGCTCCAGGCCCATGGCGTTGGACTCTTCGACGGTGATGACACCGTCCTTGCCCACCTTGTCGAACGCCTCGGCGATCAGCTCGCCGATCTTGGCGTCCTGCGCGGAGATGGTCGCGACGTTCGCGATCTCCTGCTTGTCCTCGACCGGACGGGCGCTGTCGAGCAGCCTGTCGCTGACGGCCTTGGCCGCCAGGTCGATGCCGCGCTTCAGGGCCAGCGGCTGGGCGCCCGCGGCCACGTTGCGCAGGCCCTCGCGGACCATGGCCTGGGCCAGGACGGTCGCCGTGGTGGTGCCGTCACCGGCCACGTCGTTGGTCTTGGTGGCGACTTCCTTGGCGAGCTGGGCGCCGAGGTTCTCGTACGGCTTGTCCAGCTCGACCTCACGGGCGATGGTCACGCCGTCGTTCGTGATGGTCGGTGCGCCGAACTTCTTGTCGATGACCACGTTGCGGCCACGCGGGCCGAGGGTCACCTTCACGGCGTCCGCGAGGGCGTTCACGCCACGCTCAAGAGCGCGCCGCGCGTCCTCCTCGAACTCCAGGATCTTGGGCATTCAAGTCTCCTTATAGGAGCACGGGAGCCCCGGGCGCGAACGTCCCGGGGCTCCTCATGCTTGCGCGGCTTACTTCTCGATGATGGCGAGCACGTCGCGAGCCGAGAGCACCAGGTACTCCTCGCCGCCGTACTTGACCTCGGTGCCGCCGTACTTGCTGTAGAGGACGATGTCGCCCTCCTTGACGTCGAGCGGAATCCGCTTGTCGCCGTCCTCGTCCCAGTTGCCGGGGCCCACAGCGAGGACCCGGCCCTCCTGAGGCTTCTCCTTGGCGGTGTCCGGGATGACCAGACCGGAAGCGGTGGTCTGCTCAGCCTCGAGCGGCTGGACCACGATGCGGTCACCAAGCGGCTTAACGGGAACCTTAGTGGCGGTCGTCACGATCGGACCTCCCCTTCAGATTGCGATGAATGAGCTGAAGAGGCGACCAGCGGCCTGCCGTCGCGGGTGTCAGACCTGCCTCGTCGCATGTTGGCACTCTCGATAGGCGAGTGCCAACACGAAACAGTATGCAAGGGGGCCGTGACAGTCAACACGAACCCACGTCGCAGGTCATCTCGCTTTCCGGCCACACCCCACCGGAACCGGCCCGCGTCCGGGCGGGCGCCCCCGGCCGTCGCCCGTCCAGGAGCGCTCAGGCGGCGCGCGTGGCGGGTCGTGCGTCCCGCGGATCGGCGCCGCGGCCGGTGCCGTTCGGGCCTTCGGGATCATGAGCCCGGCCGCTCGCGCGTCCGGCGCCCTTACGGCGAGGCGCTAACGTCGGGAGGCGTGGACCTCGTGGCGTTTCGCGACCTGCTCGAACCGGCCGGGCAGAAGGCCCTGGCGCAGGCGGTGGAACTGGCGGCCGCGGGAGCCGATCCGGTCGTGGCGGCCACCACGCTCCGCCGGAGTCACCCGGCCGACCTCACGGCGGCGGCGCTCACCCAGGCGGCCCTACGGCGACGGGCCGAGGCCAAGTTCGGCGCGGACGCCGCCGTGATGTATTTCACGCCGCACGGGCTCGAGCAGGCCACCCGCACGCAGGTCGCCATTCATCGCGCCCACCGCGCCCGCCTGCTCGCCGCACCGGGGGCAGGGCCGGCCGCGAGGGTCCTCGACGTGTGTTGCGGCATCGGAGGCGACGTCATCGCGCTCGCCCGGGCCGGGTTCGCCGTCGACGCCGTGGACCTCGATCCGCTGACCGTGGAGGTCGCCCGGGCCAACGCCGCGGCACTGGGGCTGTCCGGCCTCGTCGACGTCCGGACAGCCGACGCCGTCGAGGCCGACCCCTCCGGATACGACCTGCTCTTCGCCGATCCAGCGCGACGTGGCGTCAGGGGACGGATCTTCGATCCGATGGCCTACTCCCCCACCTGGCCCGAAGTGCTCGACCTGGTCTCTCGGGCGCGAACGGCCTGTCTCAAGGTCGCCCCCGGCATCCCGCACGATCTGGTGCCCGGAGGGGCGGAGGCGGAGTGGGTCTCCCACCGGAGAGAGGTCAAGGAGGCGGCGATCTGGATCGGCACGGAAGCGAGCGGGCGGCGCGCGACGATGTTGCCCTCCGGCGCGACGCTCACGCCCTCCGGCGCCGAAGCCGAGGCGGGGTCAGTGGGCCGTTACCTCTACGAACCCGACGGCGCCGCGATCCGGGCGCATCTCGTCGCCGAGGTGGCCGAGATGGTCGGCGGACACCTGCTCGACCCTCGGATCGCCTACATCACCGGCGACGGTCAGGTGGCCACGGAATGGGCGTCCTGTTACGAGATCACCGATGTGATGCCCTTCTCGCTCAAGCACCTCCGGAGCGCGCTGAGAAACCGGAAAGTCGGGAACGTCACCATCAAGAAACGTGGTTCAGCCGTCGATATCGAGCGATTGCGGAAAGACCTCCGGCTTTCCGGTGGAAATTCGGCGGTCGTCGTTCTCACCCGTATCGATGACCGGCCCTTCGTGCTGCTCTGCGACCCCGCTGACCAGCACTGATCACATCAATCCCGGCAATTCATCGAGAATTGCGATCTTTTACAGTCCACCCGAAAGCCATGCCGTACAGGGCCTACAGTTGGCGGCGCGGTCTGTTCCCCCTGTTCGTTCATTTCCGCGAGACCGGGCCGATACCACCGCCTCAGCGAGTGAAGGAGCTTTCGGTGGACCATTCCAGCCACACCCTCCTCCAGGCGGGCAGCCAGACCGCCATCTCCGATCGGATGCGCGAGCTTCTGGCCCGCGCGGCTCAGGACCACGTCTACGAGCAGCGCACGCAGGGGGCCGTCCTCGATGAGATCCGGCAGCGCCTGGAGGGCATGGAGTGGCTGCTGCGCGAGGTTCGCGAGCGCGAGCTCGGCGGCCTGAGCGGCGCCGTCGAGAGCGTGGCGGGACGGCTCGAGGACATGACCGCCCGGCCGCCCGCCTGGGCCGAGGCCCTCGCCCAGCATGTGGAGTCGCTCCGCGAGCACGTGGACGAGGTCAGGGGCCGCACCCAGGACGTCGCGGACCAGGTGGCCGCCTTCAGCCAGAGGCTTGGTCAGGTCCACGCGGGGATGGAGGCCGCGGCGGGCCGCTTCACCCGCCTCGACAAGGCCGTCACCGAGGCGGTCCAGCGCGTCGAGCGTCTGGAGGCCGCCGTGCTCGGTCGGCTCGACGCCGTCGACGAACGGCTGGAGGCCGCGAGCGAACGTGTGGGCGGGCTGCCCGCCGAGCTCGAGGTCGGTGAGCTTCGCGCGGCCGTCGCCGAGATGGGCGCCGAGGTCAGCGCCACCGCGAGCTCACTCGCCCCTCTCCTGGAGGCGATCAGGAACCGCCCCGACCGCGACCAGATCGCCGAGACCGTCTCAGAGGCGACGAGCCGGGTCGTGGAGCCCGTCCACGGTGACGTGGCCCGGCGGCTGGCCGCGCTCGAGGAGACGATGCTGGCGCTCGCCGAGGCCCTGCTGCGACCGGTGCGCTCCCCCGGCGACTGATCCCTCGGCGAAACCCCCGGGCCGTACGGCCAGTCAGGCCAGGCCAGGCCGCAGCCGGTCAGACGTGAATGGTCGTGATCGGGAGCGAGGAGTCGGCCGGGATCTCCAGCGTGGAGGGCTCGGCGCCGGCGGCGACCAGTTCCGATCCCAGGGCGGCCACCATCGCGCCGTTGTCGGTGCACAGCCCCGGCCGCGGGACCCGCAACCGGACGCCCGCGGCGTCGCACCGCTCCTGGGCCAGCGCGCGGAGCCGGGAGTTGGCCGCCACGCCACCGCCGATCAGCAGATCTTCGACGCCGTGACGGGCGCACGCCTGGAGGGCCTTGCGGGTGAGCACGTCGACGACGGCCTCCTGGAACGAGGCGGCGACGTCATTCATCGGCACGGACTCGCCTGCCGCCGCCCGGGCCTCCACCCAGCGGGCGACCGCCGTCTTCAGGCCGGAGAAGGAGAAGTCCAGCGTTCCGTCGTCGTACTTGCCCCGGGGGAAGGCGACGGCCGTGCCGGATCCTTCACGGGCGGCGCGGTCGATGTGAGGGCCGCCGGGGAACGGCAGGCCGAGCACCCGCGCCACCTTGTCGAAGGCTTCACCGGCCGCGTCGTCGACGGTGGAGCCGAGCGAGACGACGTCGCGGGCCACGTCGGGCACGAGCAGCAGCGAGGAGTGCCCGCCCGAGACCAGCAGCGCGATGGCCGGCTTCGGCAACGGGCCGTGCTCTAGCTGGTCGACGGCCACGTGCGCGGCCAGGTGGTTGACGCCGTAGAGCGGGACGCCGAGCCCCATGGCATAGGCCTTGGCGGCGGCGACGCCGACGAGCAGGGCGCCCGCGAGACCGGGGCCGGCCGTGACGGCGACCGCGTCGATGTCCGAGAACCGCAGGCCCGCCTTGGCGAGCGCGCTCTCCACCGTCGGCGTCATGGCCTCCAGGTGGGCGCGTGAGGCCACCTCGGGCACGACGCCGCCGAACCTGGCGTGCTCCTCCATGCTGGAGGCGATCGTGTCCGCGAGGAGCGTGTGGCCGCGGACGATGCCGATGCCCGTCTCGTCGCAGGACGTCTCGATCCCCAGGACGATCGGCTCGTCAGCTCCGCTCATGCCCCGTCCCCTCGTCCGTCGAGTTTCTTCACCATCGTGATGGCGTCGGTCCCGTCCTCGTAGTAGCGGCGCCGGACACCCAGCCGCTCGAAGCCGAACCGTTCGTACATGGCCTGCGCGGGCTCGTTGTCCGACCGCACCTCGAGGAAGACCGCCTCGGTGTCGCGACGAGCCGCCTCGGCGAGCAGGGCGTCCATCAGGGCGGCCCCGATGCCGGACCGGCGGTGCCCGGCCAGGACCGCGATCGTCTGGATGTCGGCCTGGTCGGCGGCGGCCGCCAGCCCGCCGTAGCCGACGATCGCGTCGCCGACGCACGCGACGACGTAGTGCCGGGTGCGCGGCTGGTCGTTCAGTTCCCCGCGCATCATGGACTCGCTCCACGCGTCGGCGGGGAAGGTGGTCCGCTCGATCTCCATGACCGCCGGGAGGTCGTCCATGGTCATCTGCCGCACCACGGGATCGGGCCCGCTCATCGCGCCGCTCCGTTGACCGTGGCGCTCACGCCGTCACCTTCTTGGGCGCGCCGGGCACCTGGGCGTCGGGGCGGCGCAGGTAGATCGGCCGGGGCGGGCCCAGCACACCGAGCTCGCGTGCCTTCTCCACCGAGTCGACGCGGCCCTCGGGCACGCGGGCGATCTCGGCGGCCTCCTCGTCCGTGAGCGCGGCGAGGTGCCCGGCGGCCAGCGCGGCAAGGGCTCCCGCCGACGGGTGCTCGGGGCCTTCGACGCGGCCGGGACCCACGATGTCCGCGTAGAGACGGCCTCCCGCTCCCACGACCGGCAGGTCGCCGGGGAGATCGTGCGGCCTGTCGACCCGGGGGCCGTCGAGGCGCGTCTCGCGGTCGCCGTAGCTCGCCCAGAAGACCTCCTTGCGCCGCGCGTCGGTCGCGACCAGGAACGGGCCGGGTGACTGCGCGGCGTATGCGAGGGCGTCGAGGGTGCACACCCCGAAGGCGGGGACTCCGGCGGTCGCCGCGAGCGCCGTCGCGGTCATCAGACCGACCCTCAGGCCGGTGTACGGCCCCGGGCCGGTTCCGGCGACGATCGCGGTGAGATCCCGCAGCGTCACACCCGCGTCGCGCAGGACACGCTCGATCGCGGGGGCGAGAAGCTCCCCGTGCCGCCGCGCGTCGATCGTCGTCGACTCGGCCAGCACGCGTTCTCCGTCATGCAGGGCGGCCGTGACGGCGGGTGTGGCGGTGTCGAAGGCCAAGACAAGCACGAACGTCAAGGGTAGTCGGTGCACGGGGACCGGAAGACCGAACGGCGAACGGGTGGGACCGCATCATGACGACGTCCCGCCGGGGCGGCGGGGCGGCGGCCTCAGACGTCCGCCTCCAGGGACGCGTAGACGATGATGTTGTCCCGGTATTGGTGCTCCGACCAGTCGAAGGCGCCGCCGCAGGTGATCAGCCGCAGCCCGCTCTCGGCGTAGACACGCTCGGCGGGGAAGTCGTTCTTGGACACCCGCTCGACCGAGTCGACCAGGTAGTCGGCGGTCTTGCCGTCGCTGCGCACGACCTTGACCAGCGCGCCCTTGCGGAGATCGCGCAGTTTGTAGAACACGGCGGGTGCGGTCTTGGTGTCGACGTGGCCGATGATCACCGAGGCGCCGGGGTTCCCCGGCACCGCGCTGCCGGTGTACCACCCCGCCGTGGACGGCTTGTCGAACGGCGGAAGCTCGACGTCGCCCGCCGAGTCCAGCCCGAGCTTCATGAGCGGCGCCTTCAGGCTCAATGAAGGGATGTCGATGCGCTTCGGCACGACCGGGTCCGGACGGGCCGCGGCGCGCGGCTCCTGCGAACGGCCGTTCGCCGCGAACAACGCGAGCCCGGTGACGACCCCGGCCACCACGACCCACCGGGACGAGACCCCCAAGGTCAGCTCCTCGAGCGCCTGCGGGACACGCCGATGCCGATGCCGAGGACGGCGAGCAGCGCCACCGCGGTCACACCGACGGGCAGCCCGGAATCGTCGGTCGGGCCGCCTGCCGCGGTGCCTCCGCCGCCCGCGTGCGGCGCCCGGGTGGGTATCCGCGTGTGCGCCGGAGTCGGTGAGACGATCTTGAACGAGGCGCTGCCGATGTCGTTGGTGGCCTCACAGCGCACCTGCACCTTGTAGCCGCCCGGCTTCGCGTCCGCCCGGACCGGGGCGCTGCCCGTCAACTCCGGCACGGCGGGCTCGGTCGTCGGGGAGGCCGAGGGCGTCGTCACCGGGGGTAGCAGCGTCACCGGGCCGGTGAAGGCGTCCGAGCGGGCGGCGGCCCGATACGCGGGGCCGCCCTGCGGGAGCGGGCAGCGAGCCGTGATGCGGACGCTCCTGGTCGCCCCACCGGTGATCGTCGCAGGCTCCACCACGACGTCGATGTCCTGGCGCGGAATGGTGACCGTCGGCGAGGGAAGCCCTGGGGTCAGCGTGATCCCCGGTGTGGGTGTGTCCGTCTGGGCGGAGGCCGAGCAGCCGAGCGCGCCGAACAGCACGACTCCCGCGACGGCGACCTGCGTGACCCTGCTCATCGGCCAACCCCTCCCACGCCCGGTCATTTACCCAGAAAATCTATGCCAATCCATGACTAGAGATCTTCTTTTCGGCATGTTCCGCAAACGTGTCGAGGTGACAAGGGGGTTACCGTCGCCCCGGGATCGGACGCGCTGCCCGCCCGTCCTCGGGATCACTCCATGCGCAGGCCCTCCGGCCGGGTGAGCCGCCACAGGGTGGGCAGGCTCAACGCGGTCACCAGCAGGACCACGGCCGCGCCGATGCCCGCCGAGATCGCGACCGTCGCCCAGTCGATCGACACGGGCACCGACACCATCCTCAGCAGAGCGACGCCGAGTCCCAGCCCGAAGACGACCGCGAGAACGAGACCGATCATTACCGGTATGAACGTCTGCCAGAGCACCGACCAGCTCAGCGCGCTGCGCCGCGTGCCGACCGCGACGAGCATGGCGAGCAGCCGGCGCCGGTCGCGCAGCTGTTCCACGGTTCCCACCAGCATGCTGGCCCCGATCAGCAGGAGCGTCACCATGACGCCCACGTAGAGGCCGCGACGAATGCCGTCGAACCTGCCGACGGTCGCGCTGGCCGCCAGAGTCGCGACCGTCCCGAGGGGATCGAGTTGCGCCACCACGTTCCTGACCCGGTCCATCGCGTCGGGATCGCCCGGGTCGACGCTGACGAACGTGTTCGCGATCGATCTCGGCACGGCGTCCGCGTCGACGGCACCCGGCGTGGCGAGGACGACGTCCTGGTAGACCCCGGAGGGGTCCTTGCGCGCGGGGACCTGCCGGGCGTCGCCAGGCACCTTCCACCGTGGCCCGTCCTCTCCGACCGTGACCGTGGCGCCGGGGCGGATGGCCTCCTGCGCGGCCGGGTCGACGGGCGTCGCCCGGGCGATGAAGACGTCTCCGCCGGCGCACGATCCCAGGTCCGCGTACTCCGCCAGCGCGGCGCAATCCCCCACCTGCAGCACGGCGAAGACGGGATCCCGCCCGGCCGCTCCGGCGGGCGGCTCGGCGGACACGCCGCCGACCAGCGTCTCGGTGGCGCGGGTCACCCCCGGTGTGGCGCGCAGCCGCGCCGCGATCGGTCCCGCCGAGGCCGGGTCGTGGGTGCGGATCTGCGCCTGCGCCCGGGATGGGTCCTGCCGGGTCTGAACGGTCGACTCCTTCTGCGCGGCCGCGAAGAGCATCTGCAGGGCGATGGCGCCGGCGACCGCGACCGCGATCCCGTTGACCAGGCGCGCCGACATGGCGCTGTCGAGTTGCAGCCGCCGGACGGCGAGCTGCCAGCCGACCGGGCCGCCGCGCAGGGGACGCACGACCAGCTCGATCACCCAGGGGAGCACGGTGACCGCGCCGATCAGCAACAGGACGGCCCCCGCCGCGACCTGATACTGGGCGACGCCGCCCATGGTCTCGGGCAGACCGCCGACCAGCGGGACGAGGAGCGCCAGGCCGATCCCGGGCAGGATCAGCCGCCACCAGAGCCTGCGCCGAGGCGGAGTCGCCCGCCGGGTCACTCCCAGCGGCTCGATCGCCACCCCTCGCAGCGCGATCACGCTCACCGCCACCGACATCGCCGGTACGGCCAGCACGATGACCGCGACAAGCGGAAGGCTCGGCCGTACGTCCGACGCGTAGACGCTGATGTCCCAGAGCGAGAGCATCGGCGCGACCTGGCGGCCGACGAGGAACAGCACACCGCCGACCAGTAACCCGAGGCAGGCCCCGGCCATCGTCTCGCCTGCCGCCATCAGGCGGGTCATCCGGCGGTCGGCGCCGATCAGCCGGAGGGCCGCCATCCGCCGGTCACGGCTCTCGCTTCCGAACCGTACGGCCGCGCCGAGGAAGACCGCGATGGGCAGCAATAGCACGACGATGATGATCACGACGAGGACGGAGAGCAGCGTCCCCAGACCCTCCGAGGAGAAGTCGTCGCCGAAGGTTCGCAGTCTGGTGGCCTCGTCGGCGGGCAGGGCGTCGACGCCGCGGTAGAAGGCCAGCTCACCCGGGCCGGACAGGCCTTCCTGCCGGATCGTCCCGGTCACCCGGGCGCCGCCGAGGCGTGGGGCGAACAGGCGTCCGTCCGGCGAGTCGAGCAGGTCCTTCAGCGCCGGCGAAACCACGACCTCGCCGGGCCGGGGAACGGCCGTGAGTCCGGGCGGGATGGGCGCCCGCGGGCCTTCGGGGTGGAGGAGACGCCCACGCACCGACGTCTGGCGGAAGGAGGTGTCGACCTGCCCCACCAGCATGGTGTCGGCCGCCGCCGGAATCTGCTCCCCCAGCCGCAGGTCGCTGCGGGCGTCGGTGCGTTCCTGGCGGGCCTGCAACGCGCCCGGCACCGCGGCGGCGAGCAGGAGCAGCGCGACGCCGATCCCCACCCCCACCGCGGTGAGAACGGTGCGGGTCCATCCGTCGCGGCCGCCGGCGAAGGCGAACCGCATGCCCAGCAGCACGTCGCGCGACGCGGACGCCCCTCCGCGCCCCCGGCCCTGGCCGACGCTCACAGCGCCTCCTCCATTTCCCGCGCGATGTCGCGGGTGCGGCCGTCGCGCACGACGATTTCCCGATCGGAGTATCCGGCCACCCGCGCTTCGTGGGTCACCAGCACCACGGCCGCGCCGGTTTCGCGAGCCGCCTCGGTCAGCAGCCGCATCACCCGTTCACCGTTGAGTGAGTCGAGGGCGCCGGTCGGCTCGTCGGCGAACACCGCCCGCGGCCGCGTGACGAGCGCACGGGCCACGGCGACCCGCTGACCCTGGCCTCCGGAGACCTCTCCCGGCCGTTTGCGCCCCACGTCGGCCAGATCGAGACGGTCGAGCCACTCGGCGGCCCGGGCCTCGGCCTCGCGGCGACGGACGCCCTCCATGCGCAGCGGGAGCGCGATGTTCTCCAGGCAGGTCAGCTCCGGCACGAGCTGACCGAACTGGAAGACGAAGCCGAACTGGGTGCGGCGCAGCGCGCTGCGTTCCCCGTCGGTCATCGCCGAGATCTCGGCGCCCTGATACCGCACGTGGCCGGAGTCGGGCCGGACGATGCCGGCGAGGCAGTGCAGCAGGGTCGACTTGCCCGATCCCGACGGCCCCATGATGGCGACGATCTCACCGGCCCTGATGGCGATCGACGCGCCGTCGAGCGCCTTCGTCGGACCGAACGCCTTGTGCAGGCCGTCGCCCTCCAGCAACGGTTGCCCGGTCATGCCCGCACCTGCCTGCGGAGGTCGTCGAGCCGGTCCGCGGTGAGCTCCAGCCAGCGCAGGTCGGCCTCGAGGTGGAACAGCGCGTGGTCGCAGATGAGGTTGTCCGCGAGGTCGCCGCCGGCCTTGCGGCGGGTGAGCTCCCGCATCAACCGGAGGTGCTCGGCCCGCTGCACGTCGAGCAGGTCGGTGGCCGACCGGCCCGTGAGCAGCGCCAGGATCACCTTCGTGTAGAGGGTGTTCTGCAGATACGGCTCGGGCTTCTCGGCGCTGGCCAGCCACGACTCGACGTCGCTCACTCCGGCGGAGGTGACGGCGTACCGCTTGCGCTCCGGGCCTTCACCCGGCTCAACGCCGTCGAGTTCGACGAGGCCGTCTTTCAGCAGCCGCGAGAGCGTGGCGTAGACCTGGCCGTAGTGCAGGGGGCGCGCATGGCCGAACCGGTCGTCATACGTCTTCTTCAGGTCGTAGCCATGACGCGGTCCGGACTCGAGGAGACCGAGGAAGGTCTGTCCAATCGACATGCCAGGGAATATACACACGATGTATACATGCCGTGTGTACGTCCTGACGTGTGGTTCGTCACCCTTTGAAATGAAGAGAGATGGAGCCCGAAATTAGACGACGGCGCCGGCCCACCGCGCGCCGACGCCGCGGAGTCGCACCAGGCGCCGCTCGTCCTCGTCGCCGCGTTCGATGTGGATCTCGAGCCGGTCGTCGGAGAGCCCCTCGACGAGGCCCTCGCCCCACTCGACGACCGTGACGGACTCCTCCAGTGAGGCGTCCAGGTCGAGGTCGTCCACCTCCAGCGAGCCGCCCAGCCGGTAGGCGTCCGCGTGGACCAGGGCGGGGCCGCCGGAGAGCGACGGATGGACCCGGGCGATCACGAAGGTCGGCGAGGTGATGGGACCCCGCACCTTGAGCCCCTCGGCGATCCCCTGCACCAGGGTGGTCTTGCCCGCGCCCAGAGGTCCGCTGAGGACGACCAGGTCGCCGGGGCGCAGCAGCGTCGCCAGCCGCGCTCCCACCGCCCGCATCTCCTCCGCGGTCGCCGCTCCGATCTCCTGGACGTCCCGGGTCTGCGGGCCGGGTGGTGTCGTGCTCACGCGTCCTCCTTCTCCGACCGCTTCAGCAACACGCGCAGGGCGTCGTTCACCTCGCCCGGCCGTTCGAGTTGCACGAGGTGCGAGGTGCCGGCCACCGTGGTCAGCTCCGCGGTGGGCACGGCCGCCGCGATGGCCCTGCTGTGGTCGAGGGGGGTCAGCCAGTCGCGCTCACCGACGATGATCGCCGTGGGCACCTTGTTGAGCACGTCGAGCGCGGTCAGCTTGTCATGCGACATCAGGGCGGGATAGAAGTCCGCGATCACCTCGCTGGGCGTGGCCCTGATCATCGAATCCACGAAGTCCACCACGGTCGGGCTCACGCTCTTCGAGTCGCCGAACCCGAGGTGGCGCAGGGCGAGGAAGGACAGGTCGGTGCCCGCCTCTCGGCCGCGGTCCACCAGGGCGCCGCTCCTGCGCATGACCGACACCGCTGAGGGGACGGCCCGGTGCACGACCTTCGACAGCAGTGCCGGCAGGCCCAGGGTGAGCTCGGCCAGCTTGCCCGCCGACGTGGAGATCAGCGAGACGCCGCGGATCTTGTCGCCGAAGAGTTCAGGCCGCCGATCGGCCAGCGCCATGATCGTCATACCGCCCATGGAATGGCCGACCAGCACGCAGGGGCCGGGGACCAGTTCGTCCAGCACGTGCGCGAGATCCTCGCCGAGGCGGTCGATCGAGCAGTCCTCCGACCGCGCCGACTGGCCGTGGGATCGCTGGTCCCACAGCACGAGACGGTAGGACTCGCGCAGATCCCGCCACTGGTAGTGCCAGGAGTCCAGCGTGAGGCAGTAGCCGTGACACAACACGATCGTGAGCGGCGCGTCCTCCGGCCCGTCGACCTCGGCGTGGATCAGCACGCCGTCCGACGTCGTGAGCGTCACGGGACGTCCCCGGAGCTCACCGAAGGGTTCGTTGGCCTCCAGATCCGGGCGCAACCGGATGCGGCCGACCGCATACCTCTTGGCCAGGGCGGCGGCGGCCACGCCGGCCGAAGCCGCACCGACGACCGCTCCGGCGATGCCGACCCTGCGACGTGTGCTCATTCCCGCTTCTCCTCGCAACCGCGGCTCAGCGTCCGTCCACGTGGACGCGCGGCACGCGGGACCCGATCCTCGTCACGATCTCATGAGTGATCGTGCCCAGGGAATCCGCCCATTCCTGACATGTCGGCTCGCCATGGTCCCCGGGCCCGAAAAGGATCACTTCGTCGCCCGCCTCCGCGGGATCGTCGCCGAAGTCGAGCATGAACTGGTCCATGCACACCCGCCCGGCGATCGTCCGCCTCTTCCCGGCGGCCAGCACCTCGGCCAGGTTCGTCGCGTGCCGCATGATCCCGTCCGCGTACCCGAGCGGAACGAGACCGAGCGTGGTCTCCCGCTCGGTGACGTACAGGTGGCCGTAGGAGACGCCGGAGCCGGCCGGGACCCGCTTGGCCTGGGCCAGCCTGGCCGTAAGGGTCATGGCAGGGCGCAGCCCGAAGTCGCCGAGCTCGGGAACGGGGCTCAGGCCGTAGAGGGCGATGCCCGTCCTGACCATGTCGTATCTGGCCCGGGGCACGGTGAGCGTGGCGGCCGAGTTGGAGATGTGCCGGATGACGGTGCTCGACACGCCCGCCTTGTCCGCCATGGCGAGGGCTTCGTCGAAGGTCGAGATCTGGCGATCGATCGAGAGGTGTCCTGGAATGTCGGCACAGGCGAAGTGCGACCAGATCCCTGTGATCTCGATCGCACCCCCGGCCTGTACGGCCAGAGCCTTCTCGACGAGCGTGGGCCACTCGGCGATCGGCGCCCCACCGCGGGTGATGCCGGTGTCCACCTTCAGATGGACCCGGGCGGTCCGCCCCGTGCGGCCCGCGGCGGCGGCGATCTCGTCGATGACCCACGACGCGCTCGCGGACAGCTCCACGTCCTGGAGCAACGCCTCGTCGAGCGGTTCCCCCGGCGTGATGATCCACGACAGGACGGGCGCGGTGACGCCCGCCTCGCGCAGCGCGAGGGCCTCCCGGACAAACGCCGTGCCGAGCCGGGCGGCGCCCGCCTCCAGGCACGCCCGCGCCACAGGGACCAGGCCGTGGCCGTAGGCGTCGGCCTTGACGGCGGCCATCAGCGCGGCGCCGGGGGCGCTCTCCGCCAAAAGCCCCACGTTGTGCCGGATCGCGGCGAGATCCACACGCGCCTCGGCCGGGGTGACCTGGCGCGCCGTCGACAAACTCATCCCCCCAGTCTGTCAGGTGGGTCCCGCGCGCGTGACCACGAGACATCCCGCGCCCGAGCACTTTCCGGGCACTTCCGAGCGTCTTCGGCGCCTCCCAAGCGCTTCGTCAGAGCGTCCGCAGGGCCTCGGGAAGCGCGTCGGCCACGTCCAGAGCGGCGATCGGCGCCTCGCCCGAGCCCGGCATCCCGCCCCTGGCCGCGACCCTGGCGGCCAGACCGTGCACGTGCGCCGCGCACGAGGCGGCGTCGTACCCGCTGAGCCCTCCGGCGAGGAAGGCGCCCGCGATGCCCGACAACACGTCGCCGGTGCCTCCGGTGGCCAGCCACGGCGTGCCGGTGGTGATCGCCCGCACCGGGCGGCCGGTCTCGGCGATCAGCGTCGTCGAGCCCTTCAGCAGCACGGTGACGCCCAGTTCGTCCGCGGCCCGCCGTACGTGCTCGAGGCGGCGGGCCTCGATCCGTTCCCTGGGCACCCCCAGCAGGCGGGACAGCTCGCCCGCGTGCGGAGTGATCAGGGTCGGCGCCTTCCTGCGCAGCAGCGCACGATCCGCGGCCACGATGCTCAGCCCGTCGGCGTCCACGAGCACGGGCACGTCAGCCGCCAGGACGGCGCGGGCCACGGCATGGGCCTCGGGCCCCGTCCCCATCCCGGGGCCGACCACCCACGCCTGGACCCGCCCGATTCCGTCGAGGGACACCTCGGAGGTCGTGTCCAGGATCGTCGTGACGACCTCCGGCCAGCGTGCCCGCACGAGCCGGACCGGCTCCGCCGAACTCGCGAAGCGCACCATCCCCGCACCCGCCCGTACGGCGCCGCCGGCCGACAACACGGCCGCCCCGGTGTAGGTGTCGCTGCCCGCCACGATCCCCACGACCCCGCGGCGGTACTTGTCGGACTCCGCCGCCGGTCGCGGCAGCAGGGCGGCCACATCCCCGTCAGCCGGCGCGACGACCTCGGGCCCGGGCAGGTGGGGGCGCAGGCCGATGTCCACCAACTCCACCATGCCCGCGTGCGTCGCGCCCGGATCCACGAACAGTGCGGTCTTGTAGGCGCCGAACGTCACGGTGACGTGGGCCTTCACCGCCGGACCCTCGACACACCCCGTGCCCGAGTCGACCCCGCTGGGCACGTCGACCGCCACCACCAGCGCGGGCGTGTCCGCGGTCGCCTTTGCCAGCGTCGCGTACGGCTCCCGCAGCGCGCCGCCACCGCCGATGCCGACGAGGCCGTCCAGGACGAGGTCCGCGTCACCGACAAGCCCGAGGGCCTCCTCCTCGGTGAACGCGACGGCTCTTCCCCCCGCCGCCCGCAGCGCCGCCAGGCCGGCCTCGTGGGTCCGTGAGCCCGCGAGGACCGCCACGACGCGGGCGCCCCTGCGGGCCAGCCTGGCACCGGCGTAGAGGGCGTCTCCCCCGTTGTCGCCACTGCCGGTGAGCACGGTGACGCGCGAGCCGTACACCCGGCCGTGCGCCCCCGTGAGCAGGCGGGCGCACACGACGGCCAGCCCCGCCGCCGCCCGCTGCATGAGCGTCCCGGCGGGGAGTCCGGCCATCAGCGCCGACTCGGCGGTCCGGATCTGGTCAGGGCTGTAGGCGGTCCGCATGCGTCCGACGGTAACCCCCGGCGTCCCGCGTCGCGATCACCGGGCCGCGGAAGCAGGCGCGCGTCAGGACTCGGCGATCACGTAGGCCACGGCCACTCCGCCGTCATGGGAGAGGGACACGTGCCAGCGGGCGACCCCGAGATCGCGGGCCACGTCGGCGGCCCTGCCGGTGATCCGTATGGCGGGCCTTCCGTCGTCGTCCCTGACGACCTCGGCCTCGAGGTGGCTCATGCCGGCCGGCGCGCCGAGGGCCTTGGCCACCGCCTCCTTGGCGGCGAACCTGGCGGCGAGCGAGGCCAGCGGGAGCGTCCTCTCGGCATCGGTGAACAGGCGCGCCCTGAGCTTGGGCGTGCGGTTCAGCGCCGCCTCGAAACGAGCCACATCGACCACGTCGACCCCGATGCCCACGATCACCCGAGCAGCGTACGCCGTACAAGTGGGGAGGAAGACGGCCCGCCACGCCGTCGAATCCAGGCGGTATCGGCGTGTCCTTCCCACTTCCTCATATAAGTAATCCATCGATTTTTGTCCACAGGCTGTGCACGACCCGGGCTCGATCGACTCCGAAGCGATCGAATACGCTTCCGACGTGGCAGATGGAGACGGGTACGCCGAGCTCAGCCGGGAACAGTGGCGGGATCTTCGCAAGAACACCCCCCTCACCCTGACCGAAGCCGAGTTGGAGGATCTGCGAGGCGTCGACGATCCGATCGACCTGGCCGAGGTGACCGACATCTATCTGCCGCTCACCCGCCTGCTCAACCTGCACTTCACCGGTTCGCGGCAGCGCAGCGCCGCGGTCGGGGCGTTCCTGGGCGAGCGCGAGGAGCGCGTGCCGTACGTGCTCGGGATCGCCGGGAGCGTCGCGGTGGGCAAGTCGACCACGGCCCGCCTGCTGCACACGCTCCTGGCCCGCTGGCCGGAACATCCCCGGGTCGATCTGGTGACCACCGACAGCTTCCTCTACCCCAACAAGGTGCTGGAAGAGCGCGGGATCATGCACCGCAAGGGCTTCCCCGAGAGTTACGACCGCCGGGCGCTGGTGGCGTTCGTGGCCGACGTCAAGGCGGGCCGCTCCCCGGTGGACGCCCCCGTCTACAGCCACCTGGAGTACGACATCGTGCCCGGCGCCGCGCAGACCGTCCGGCGGCCGGACATCCTGATCGTCGAAGGCCTCAACGTCCTGCAGCCCGCCCCGCCGGACGCGCTGGCGGTCTGCGACTACTTCGACTTCTCGATCTACGTGGACGCCCGCGTCGAGGACATCAGGTCCTGGTACGTGGACCGGTTCCACAAACTGCGCCGCACCGCCTTCTCCGACCCCAAGTCCTACTTCACGCACATCGCCGACCTGTCGGACGACGAGGCAACCGCGTTCGCCAGGAACGTGTGGCGCGACATCAACGAGGTCAACCTCGTCGAGAACATCGCGCCCACCCGGGGCCGCGCGGGCCTGATCCTCAGCAAGGGGTCCGACCACTCCATCCAGCAGGTACGGCTCCGCCGTACCTGAGACGGGCATGATCGCGCGCGTCGGGCGACGAGCGTGGGGGCCCCTGCCCACTCCCCGCGAAAGGGGCGGGCAAGGTTCCGACCGCCCACCGGAGGATGACGGCCGACTCGTCCGTTCGAAGGAGGCCGGTCATATCGCGGGGCCGCTAGTGTGCGATTCATGACAGCGAGCGCCATCACCTGCATCGCGACCGAGGGCCTGACCAAACGATTCCCTCGCGTCACCGCGCTCGAAGACCTGACGGTCACGGCGGGAGCCGGAGTGACCGGCCTGGTCGGCGCCAACGGTGCGGGCAAGTCCACTCTCATCAAGATCCTGCTCGGCCTGCTGCCCGCGACGTCGGGACGCGCTCGTGTCCTCGACATGGACGCGGCCACCCAGGGCGCGGAGATCCGCCGGGTCGTGGGATACATGCCCGAGCACGACTGCCTGCCGCCCGACGTGTCGGCCACCGAGTTCGTGGTCCACATGGCCCAGATGTCCGGGCTGCCGCGCACGGCCGCCCGTGAGCGGGCGGCCGACACGCTGCGGCACGTCGGCCTGGACGAAGAGCGTTACCGCCCGATCGGCGGCTACTCGACCGGCATGCGCCAGAAGGTCAAGCTCGCCCAGGCCCTCGTCCACGATCCCCGTCTGGTCTTCCTCGACGAGCCCACCAACGGTCTCGACCCGCGCGGCCGCGACGAGATGCTCGCGCTCATCAGGCGGATCGGCGGCGAGTTCGGCATCAGCGTGCTCGTCACCTCCCACCTGCTGGGCGAACTGGAGCGCGTCTGCGACCACGTCGTCGTCATCGATGCGGGCCGCCTGCTGCGGTCGTCGTCGATCGGCGAGTTCACCCAGGCCACTCAGATCATCTCCGTCGAGGTGGAGGACGGGCTCCAACCCCTGGCGGACCGTCTGGCCGGGGTCGGCGAGGCCGTCGCCGTACAGGGCAGGACACTGACGCTCGAAGTGCCGGCCGACGCCGACCCCGGACGGGCCTACGACGCGCTGCGCGACGCCGTCTGCGATCTCAACCTCAACCTCATACGGCTGGAGCAGCGCCGCGGCCACATCGAGGACGTGTTCAAGGAGCCGGCCGCATGATGCCAGAGCCGACCGGTGTCATCCACGACATCGGATACCGCCATTACGAGGGTGCGCGTCTGGGCCGTGGCAGCGCCTTCGCCGCCCTCGCCGTCCACAGCCTCAGGGGCGCCTTCGGCCTCGGCCGCACGGCGCGCGCCAAGATCATGCCGCTGCTGCTGGTCGCGATCATGTTGCTGCCCGCCGTGGTGTCGATCGCCATCATGGCGCTGGTGAAGCAGCAGGGCATGGGATATCACAACTACGCGTCCATCATGCAGCCGGTGCTCGCCATCTTCCTGGCGGCGCAGGCGCCCTATCTCGTCGCGCCCGACCTGCGCTTCCGGGTGCTGCCGCTCTACCTGTCCCGGCCACTGGCCATGATCGACTACCTCGGCGCGAAACTGGCCGCGATGTCGGTCGCGATGTTCCTCGTGCTAGCCGTGCCTCTCACCCTCCTGTTCGCCGGCGAACTGCTGGTCGACCTGCCCGGGCCGCCGCACACGGCCGAGTACTTCTCCGCGCTGGGCGGCGGAGTGATCCTGGCCGTGCTGCTGGCCTCGCTCGGTCTCGCTCTGGCCTCGTTCACCCCGCGCCGCGGGCTCGGCGTCGCCTCGGTGATCGCGTTCTACCTGTTCACCTCGGTCGTCTCGGTGGTGTTCTTCGGCGTGTTCATGTCGTTGGGCAGGGACGCCGCCGCCAAGTGGGCGATGCTCATCAATCCGTTCTTCCTGGTCGACTCCGTGCAGGTGGCGCTGTTCGGCACCGCTCCGTCCAACGGAGAGGGCTACCCGCCCGGTCTGTGGCCGTGCCTTTTCGTGCTGATGGTGCTCGCAGTGGCGACGGTCGGCCTCGTCCTCCGCTACCGGAAGGCCGCGTCGTCATGACCATGACCACCACCCAGGCGACCACACGCCACAGCGTCGTGGAGCTCACTCAGGTGTCCCGCTGGTACGGCAACGTCGTCGCCGTCAACGACGTCACGATGACGATCGGACCGGGCGTGACCGGCCTGCTGGGCCCGAACGGCGCGGGCAAGTCCACGCTGCTCCACATGATGGCCGGGTTCCTCGCGCCCTCGGGCGGCACGGCCACGCTCAACGGCGTGCGCATCTGGCGCAACCACGAGGTCTACCGGCTCATCGGGCTGGTCCCGGAGAAGGAGGGCGTCTACGGATTCCTCACCGGCTGGCAGTTCGTGCTCTCCGCCGCCCGGCTGCACGGCCTGCCGTCCCCGGCGGACGCCGCCGCCCGGGCCCTCGACCTCGTGGAGATGGCGGGGCCGAAGGACCGCCGCATCGAGACCTACTCCAAGGGCATGCGCCAACGGGTGAAGGTGGCCGCCGCGCTGGTCCACGATCCTCAGGTGTTGCTGCTCGACGAGCCGTTCAACGGCATGGACCCGCGCCAGCGGCTCCATCTCATGGACCTCGTCCGGCAACTGGGCGAGCAGGGCCGGACCATCCTGTTCAGCTCGCACATCCTCGAAGAGGTCGAGCGCGTCGCCCAGCAGATCGAGGTCCTCGTCGCCGGACGGCACGCCGCCTCCGGCGACTACCGCGAGATCCGGCGCCGGATGACCGACCGGCCGCACCGCTTCCGCGTGCGGTCGAGCGACGACAGGCGACTGGCCGCCGCGCTGATCGCGGACCCCTCCTCCAGCGCGGTGTCGCTCACCGACCAGGGCATCGAGGTCCAGGCCGTGGACTTCCCCCGGTTCACCTCACTGCTGCCCAAGCTGGCCAGAGACCTCGACGTCCACCTGTGGCAGGTCTCACCCACGGACGAAGACCTGGAGAGCGTCTTCTCCTACCTGATCTCCCGGAGCTCCGCATGAACCCGCGGGCGCAACAGGAAAGTGCCTCAAAGGCGCCGTCGAGCAGTCGAGCGGAGCGAGACCGATGAACGCAGTCGTGGCGGAGATCACCTATCGGGCGATGCTGGGGCGCAAGCGCATCTGGCTGCTCGCACTGCTGCCGGCGGCGCTGATCGGCATGGCGGCGCTGCTGAGACTGATCGGCGGCCCGGACGAGCACACGGCCGTGATCCTGATGGAGAAGTTCTCCATCGGGACGATGTTGCCCCTCCTCGGGCTCATCGCGGGCACCGGTGTGATCGCCCCGGAGATCGAGGACGGCACGATCATCCATCTGCTGTCCAAGCCGATCTCCCGGCCGGTGATCGCGCTGACGAAGTTCGTCGTCGCCGTGTCGCTGGTGGCGGTTTTCGGGGCGCTGAGCACCTTCGTGGCGGCGTTCCTGCTGATTCGCGACGAGTCGGGGGTGGCCTACGGCTTCTCGCTGGGCGCCCTGCTCGGCGGCGTGGCCTACGCGGCGGTCTTCATGCTCGTGGGCGTGCTCACCCGGCACGCGGTGACCGTGGGCGTCATCTACGCGCTCGTGTGGGAAGGCCTGGTCGGCGGCTACGTGCCCGGCGCCCGGACGTTCTCCATCCAGCAGTGGGCCACGTCGATCGCCGACCAGATCTCCTCCTCGCCGTTCCTCACCTCGGACGTCTCACTCGGCTTCGCCATCTCAGCGATGGTCGTCGTGACGGTGGGCTCGCTCGTGTGGGCCGGTCAGCGGCTGCGGTCGTTGTCTCTCACCGGCGACGAGTGACCTTCTCGTCGCACGCGACGCCTCGCCGCTCGACAGCAGACCGTCCCAAGCAGAAAGGCACGGTTCACGCCCTTGGGCATGAGCCGTGCCTTTCCTTTTCAACTTGAACTTCAGGCGCACACCGTACGGACGACGTCCGCCAGGTAGTGGGCCACGGACGAGGCCTGGTCGTGCGACTCCGCCTCGACCATGACGCGGATCATCGGCTCGGTCCCGCTCGGCCGGATCAGCACCCGGCCGCTGTCGCCGAGGTCGGCCTCCGCCTTGGCGACGGCCGCCAGAAGCTCCGGCGCGGACGCCTTCGCCTTGGTGACGTCACGGACGTTGACCAGCACCTGAGGGAGCTTGGTCATCGCGGACGCCAAATCCGCCAGCGAACGCTTCGACCGCGCCACCTCGGCCATCAGGTGCAACGAGGTGAGGAGACCGTCGCCGGTCGTTGCGTGATCCAGCATGATCACGTGACCGGACTGCTCTCCGCCGAAGTTGTACCCGTGCTCCTTCATCGCCTCCAGGACGTAGCGGTCGCCCACGGCGGTCTCCACCATGTTCAGCCCGGCGTTCCGAATAGCGATCTTGAATCCGAGGTTGGACATCACGGTCGCGACCACGGTGTCCTCGGCCAGGCGGCCGTCGGCGTGCATGGCCAGCGCGAGGATCGTCATGATCTGGTCGCCGTCGACCTCGTCGCCGTCGGCGGTCACCGCAAGGCAACGATCGGCGTCACCGTCATAGGCGACCCCGAGGTCGGCGCCACGCTCGGCGACGGCCTCCTTGAGAGGTCCGAGGTGCGTCGACCCGACGCCTTCGTTGATGTTGAGACCGTCCGGGTTGGCGCCGATCGTCTCCACGACCGCGCCCGAGCGCAGCAACGCCTCGGGAGCGACCATGTGCGCCGCGCCGTGTGCGCAGTCGACGACCACGCGGAGCCCGTCCAGACGGTGGGGCAGGGTGGTCAACAGGTGCGAGACGTATCGATCCGCCTCGCCGTACGCCTCCCGGACTCGGCCCACGGACGGGCCTACCGGGCGGTCCCACTTCTCCCCGAGCCGCTGCTCGATCTCGTTCTCCACCGCGTCGGGCAGCTTGTATCCGCCACGAGTGAAGAACTTGACCCCGTTGTCGGGGGCCGGATTGTGGGACGCGGAGAGCATGACCCCGAGGTCAGCCCCCAGTGCGGATGTGAGATACGCGACCGCCGGGGTGGGCAGCACGCCGAGCCGAAGCACATCCACGCCTGACGACGCGAGGCCGGCGACCACGGACGCCTCAAGGAATTCCCCTGAGGCCCGAGGGTCCCGGCCTACGACGGCGATCGGGCGGCCACGCCGCCCGACGCTGGCGTGGAACGCCCCGGCATCGCCGAGGACATGAGCGGCGGCCACGGACAAGTCCATGGCCAGTTCCGCGGTGAGGTCGCGACCCGCGACCCCACGTACCCCGTCGGTGCCGAAGAGGCGCCCCAACTTAACGCTTGCTGTACTGCGGAGCCTTACGGGCCTTCTTCAGACCGTACTTCTTGCGCTCCGTGGCGCGGGCGTCACGGGTGAGGAAGCCGGCCTTCTTCAGCGGCGGGCGGTTCTCGGCGTCCAGGATGGCGAGCGCGCGGGACAGGCCCATGCGCAGCGCACCGGCCTGGCCGGTCACGCCACCGCCGTCGATGCGGGCGATGATGTCGAACTGGTCCTCGGCGCCGAGCACGACGAACGGCTCGTTCACGATCTGCTGGTGGACCTTGTTCGGGAAGTAGGTGTCCAGCGAGCGGCCGTTGATCGTCCACTTGCCGGTGCCCGGCACGATGCGGACACGGGCGATGGCCTCCTTGCGGCGGCCGGTGCCGTACGAGTTGCCCGTGGTGACGGGCTTGCGCACGGGGGCGTCGCTCTGGGGCGCGGACTCACTGGTGTACTCGGACGGGAACTCCTCCGGGGAGAAGTCTTCCAGCTCGCCCTCGACGAGCGTCTCGGTACCGGTGGGCTCAGCCACGGTTCTCCTCTTACTTTCCTGGCTCGACGTTTACTGGGCGATCTGGGTGATCTCGAAGGTCACCGGCTTCTGGGCCTGGTGCGGGTGCTCGGTTCCGGCGTAGACCTTGAGCTTCTTCGCCATCTTCCGGCCGAGAGCGTTCTTGGGCAGCATGCCCCTGACCGCCTTCTCCACGGCCCGGTCCGGCCGCTTCTCCATGAGCTCGCCGTAGGTGACGGCGCGCAGACCGCCGGGGTACCCCGAGTGGCGGTATGCCTTCTTCTGCTCGAGCTTGTTGCCGGTCAGGGCGATCTTGTCCGCGTTGATGACGATGACGAAGTCACCCGTGTCGACATGCGGGGCGAAGATCGGCTTGTGCTTACCGCGAAGCAGAGTGGCGACGTGGCTGGCCAACCGGCCGAGCACGACGTCGGTGGCGTCGATGACGTACCACTGACGTTCGACGTCGTTGGGCTTCGGTGAGAACGTGCGCACGGCAGTGCCTTCTGTCGGAATGTGAACTCTCGGTAGGTTGCGCAGGCACGGCGACAACCTCCGTCTCCGCATGTACGGGAGAAGACGCCGGACGCGCCGTGCACCGGTCGTCTCGCAGACCGGTCCACACACAACGAACTAGCAGACTAACCGACCTCGTACGGCGTGGTCAAAACGACGCCCGCGCGCCGGCGGGACATCGGGAGATCAGGATGGACATCTGACCCCAAGGTAACATTTGAACGTTCAGCAAATACTTTCCCGTTGTCCTCTTCATCCACATGCCGCGGATCTCTATATTTGACTGCGCTATGTGGCAGACCCCTCACACCCGGCATACCCGGCGGACGTCCCGGCGCGGGACTCGCGTGGGGCTGCTCGCGTGCGTGCTGGCGATCCTGCTCCTCGGTGCCGTGGTCAGCAGGCTGACCACGAACAGCGGCGGCGTCGACGAGGTCTACCTGCGCAATTCGCAGCCGTCGCCCAGTGCGGTCGCCGCCAGTCGCAAGGACCGGCCGCCGCTGGAAGCCGTGCGGCCGCAGGCGCCCGCCTCCCGGGCGGCCACCTCGATCACCCGGCCGTCCGCCACGCCGACCACGCCGAGCGCGGGCCCGTCGGACCGGGGGCCGCAGCGCAACCCCGGCTTCACCCGGCCCCCCAGCCGCACCCGAGGCGCCAGGAGCTTCCCCAGCAAGAAGGTCGTCACGCTGGTCAACATCGAGCGGGCCAAAGTGGGATGCGGGCCGCTGCGCGTGGACACCCGTCTCGTCAGGTCCGCCCAGCGCCACTCGCTGGAGATGGCCAAGAGCAACGTCTTCGACCACAACTCCCCCGACGGTGAGACCCCCTGGTCGCGCATGGCCAAGGCGGGCTACAAGGACGGCGGCGCGGAGAACATCGCCCGCGGCTACCGGTCGGCGGACGAGGCCGTCCGCGGCTGGATGAACAGCCCGGGGCACAGCCGCAACATGCTCAACTGCCGGCTGGTGGCCACAGGCGTGGGAGTGGCCATCGGACCTGGGGGTCCATGGTGGACAGAGGACTTCGGGTATTCGTGACCCTTCCTCATGTGCTCTGATACCCGGCTAATCTCGGGCGCATGGGTTATCCCGGCGACCAACATCCACATCGCCAGCCGTTGACACCTCCCGACCCGCCGAGCTGGCGGGACGCCCCGCCGCACCAGGCCGAGGAGATCTCCTCGCCCTACGGCGGCCCGCACACTCGGGAGCCCTCGCCCTACGAGACCGGGCAGATCGCCGCACCGTACGGCGCGGCGGGCGGATACCGGCAGGACACCGCGCCGTACGGTGCCGGGGCCGGGCTCCAGCAGGACTCGCCCTTCGGCGCGACGTCGAACGATCACTGGCAGGACACCCCCGGACAGGGCTACGGCTACCCGGGGGCGACCGAATCGTTCGGCGCGGGCCCCGCGGCCCCGCCGCCCGGCCCGCCCCCGCCGCCAGAGCCGAAGTGGGACCCTGACGCGCCGGTGCCCCTGTGGCGTCGGCCGCTCGTGTTCGGCGTCGCGCTGGTCGCCCTGATCGTCGCGCTCTTCGCCGGGCTCTGGGTCGCCGCGAAGAACGACAAGCCGCCGGTCCACAAGCAGGTCGTGCCGACGCCGACGATCGTCGTGCCGTCGGGTCCGGGCGGCAAGTACGGCTATGCCGAGTCCCGGGCCACGGACAAGTCGCCGCTGACCACCAAGGAGCTGTTCGGGAAGAAGAAGATCACCCAGAACAAGCACTCCTATCTGATGACGGTGTGGCGCAAGGAGAAGACGTGCGCCGACGGCATCTCCGGCACGAAGATCACGAAGGCTCTGAAGTCGGGTGGCTGCACCCAGATGATCCGGGCGAGCTTCCGGGACGCCAAGGGCACGATCATCGGCACCGTCGGCGTGGCGAACCTGAAGACCGCGTCCGGCGCGAAGAAGGTGGCGTCGGCGGGCGGCGGCGGAGAACGCACCGACTACCTCAAGCCGTTGCCGGGCAAGGACTCGGTCACCAAGAACCTCGGCGCCGGTGAGGCGTACGCCGGAGGCTGGACTCACGGCCACTACACCGTCCTGTTGTGGTTCCAGTTCAAGGACGGGCACAAGCCGAGCAAGACCGGGTTGAAGCAGCTCTACCAGGCAGCCGTGGACATCACCGATGCGACGGTTTTCCCTGCCCTCGAAACCCGTTCGCTCACCGGAGGACATGCCTGACAGGCCTGGTCACCAGTGCGTTCATAAGGTGATCTTCTCGGACGAACGGCCGCCGAGGTCCCCGCGGAAACGCCCATAGCGACACGGCGATCTCGTCCACGCCGATACGCTTCCGGCTATGCGTGGCCAGGATTCCGGTTCCGAGCACGAAAACGATATGGCATGGACTCGCCGTCCGGCGGACGCCCAGAACTCGGCGGCAGCGGCTACGCCACCGCCGAGCTTCGGCCGATCGCCCGCCGGGGAGGAGAGCGCGTGGACCCCGGAGGAGGAGCCGGCCTACAGCTGGTTCTCGCCTCCGCAGACGGAGGTCCATGACGCCGAGGTCTCCGATCGTCTCGAGGACACCAATCAGTTCAGGGCCATCAAGCCGTCCGACTCGTTCCCGCCGTTCCAGGCCCCCGGCACGCCGTTGCCGGCCTCCCACCAGGCCGACCCGGAGAGCACGATCGACGCGACCGGCGGAGATGGCGCGCTCGGCGGAAATGGCAGGGCCGGCGGGGATGGCGCGCTCGGCGGGGATGGCAGGGCCGCCGCGGAGAGTGCGAGCGGCAGGCAGAGTGCGACCGGCGCGGAGAGTGCGCCCGCGCCGGAGAGTGCGCCCGCGCCGGAGAACACGCCGCTCTTCGGCGAGCCCGGACGTCACGCGCTGAGCCGCCCGTCCGGACAGGGCGCCTTCGCTCCCCAGCCCGAGGAGCCTCCCCGGCCGGTTGAGCGCCCATGGTCGGACGGCATCGCCGTACAGCCGGAGCCTGTCCGTGAGCCCGACGCCGCCGGTCAGTTCTTCGCCACCCAAGAAGAGCCCCTCACCGCCCAGGACGCCTACAGGGGCGGGCACGGCGCCGAGACACCCGGTGGGGATCCGCATGCTCCGTCGGCCGAGCCGGGCGGTCACGCCGCCTGGCCCCCGCCGTGGACACCGCCGCCGAACCTGGAGGATCGCTCCCGTCCGTGGAGCCCCGATCCCGGTGTGAGCCCGACGGGCGACGCGCCCTTCCGGGACGGCTCCTGGCCCCCCCGGCATGCCGCCTGGCCGGCTCCCGAGGCGGAGACCTACGGGACCTCCCAGCCGGACCCGACCCCTGAGGCGTACGCCCCCGCCCCCTCCGACCAGTCGGATTCCGCCGCCGAGACGTACACCCCCACTCAGGGGTACGTCCCTTCCGGGATCTACAGTCCCGCTCCGGCGTACGAGCCTTCCGGGACCTACAGCCCCGCTCAGGGGTACGAGCCTCCCGATCCCCTCGACCCGCTCGGGCCCGCCGGGCGCACCGGCGACGTGCCCGCTCAGGGCGTCCCCATCTCGAGGGCTCCCGTCTTCGGGGCCCCGGTCTACGACACTCCCCTGCACGACGTGCCGAGTCACGACACCCCGAGTCACGACACCCCGAGTCACGACATCCCTGTCGACGACACCCGGTTCGGCGACATCGCCACCGGCGAGGGCCCCGGGGAGACCGCCGCGGGCGCCGCCGATCCCGCGCGTACGGATGTTTCCACCCGGCCCGCCGAGCCCGGGGACGTCCCCGTCTGGCCTCCGCGGCTCACTGACGACGAGGCCCCGGCCGCCGAGGGCAGGCACCTCCACCACGAGGCTCCGCCCGTCGAGCACGAGACCGCGGCCATCGAGGTGGCCGACGCCAGAGCCATATGGCCTCTGGGCACGTCCGCACATCACGACAGCGTCTCCCCGACCGCTTCTCAGACCGGTCTGCACGAACCGCTTCCCGGCACCGCCTTCCCCGGTGACGCCGTTTTCGGCGACTCCCCCACAGGGCCGGCCGCCATGCGTGACGAGGCCCCCTCCGGTGCTCTCGATCAGTGGGGTTCCGGTGAAGGCGCCTCGGCCACACGATCGCTCTGGCCGCGCCCCGAGAACGACCCGTCCGATCCCGGCAGGGCCACCGACGAGGCGATCGCGCAGGCGATCACGCCGACGGCCGGTTTCCCGCCGCCGGAGACGGGAATCCACGCGCTGCCGATCGAGGAACCCTCGGGCTCGCAACCGCCTCAGTCACCGTCCCCCTACATGACTCCTGGACAGATGCCCCCCGCTCCAACACCGCAGAACCCGGCCTCGGCCCCCACGACCCCCTTCGCCTTCACACCGGTGACGCCGCCCAAGGCCGCCACGAAGGCTCTGCCGTCCGGATTCGACTCGCTGGGGTCCCCGCCTGATTCCGACTTCGAAGGGCCGGCCACCGCCCCGCAACCCAAGGTCCCCGTTCTGCCGGGACCGCCGCCGGACCTCCCCCCGGTCTCCCAGGACGACCGGGGCAGGCCGGCCACCGGCATGGCCAAGAGGGTGCTGCTCAGCGCGTGTGGAGCCGTCGTCATCGGCGTCATCGGCGCCGCCGCGTTCTACGCCTACACGGGGCAGTCGACCACCGGCGCGACCACCGCGGCGACCACCGCGGCGCCTTCGACGGCCGGCACTCCGGACGTGGAGGAGGCGCCCGCTCCGAAGCCCACGGCGGCCACGATCTTGGACTCGCAGAAGACCGATCCCCGGAGCATGTCGCTGGCGGAGGCGTTCCCCGAGTCTCGGGTGTCGGTCGCAGGGCGCACGTTCAAGCGGGTCAAGATCGGCAGCAACAGCACCTGCAGCCTGGCGGCCACCGGCACGTTCGCGGCCGCGCTCCAGCAGCAGAAGTGCAACCGGGTGCTCCGGGCGACCTACGTGGACGCCAAGAAGCTGTACGCGGTCACCACCGGGATCGCCGTCCTGCCCACCAAACAGGCCGCGCTGGCGGTCGACCGGAGCAAGAACCTCGGCACCAACCAGTGGTTCCGGGGCCTCGACGGCACCGCGGAGACGGCGACCGACCGGGTGACGATCTCCGGGGGGTACGCCGCCGGGATGGTCTGGGGGCGCTACATCGTCTTCAGCTACGCCACCTACGCCGACGGCCACACGCCTGAGGCCAAGGACAAGAGCCTCGGCCCGGTGAGCGCCGCCTTCCGCGACCACACCGCCGAAGTGCTCACCAAGCGCATCACGCGTTGAGCGTTCGGACCCGGCGCGTCGAGACGGCGCGCCGGGCCAGTTCCTCGGCGGCCGGATAGCGGACCTCTTCCAGCGTCAGGCCGTGCGCGGGCGCGACGTGCACGCCGGAGTCCCTGATCGTGGCGGCCAGCACGTGACCAGGCCACTCGGCGGGCCGCCTTCCCTCGCCGACCGCCAGGACAGAGCCCACGAGGGCCCGCACCATCGAGTGGCAGAAGGCGTCGGCGACGACCGTGGCACGGATGATCCCGTCCTCACCCCTCGCCCAGTCGAGCCGCTGGAGTTCGCGAATCGTCGTCGCCCCCTCCCGGCTCTTGCAGAACGCCGCGAAATCATGCTCGCCGAGCAGCGCGGCGGACGCGGCGTTGAGCAGATCGACGTCGAGCGGCCGGTTGTGCCAGACGACCTCTCGCCGCCTCAGGGGATCCACCCCGCCGGGCGCGTCGGAAAGGCGGTACACGTACCGGCGAGACAGGGCAGAGAAACGGGCATCGAAGCCCTCAGGAGCCACGCAGACGGCCTTTACCCTGACATCCAGCGGCAGGACACCCGATAGCCGCCTGATGAGCGCAGAGAGCCACTGAGCGCCCTTATCCTCCCAATCTTCCTCCGTACCCCCGGCGGACGTCCCTCGGCGGGCCGAGGCGTCCAGGACCGCGAGCGACGAGATCGCCAGATCGACATGGGCCACCTGGCCACGGGCGTGGACCCCGGCGTCTGTACGGCCGGCCACGGTCAGCGCCGGAGCGGACGCCAGCCGGAGGACGCGGCCGAACGCCTCCTCAAGCTCTCCCTGAACGGTCCGCCTGCCGGGCTGACGCGCCCAGCCGGAGAACTCGGTCCCGTCATAGGACAGGTCCATCCGCAGCCGAACGAGCCGATCCACGTCATCCTTCCCGTACGGCCAGGCCGTGCCGGCCACGCCGTATCCGTGTCGACAGACCTCAGCCTGCCGCATCACTGCCGCATCAAACGAGAAAGCGGGCCCGGCACTCCCACGAGGGAAGGCCGGACCCGCTCTCAAAGCCTGGAATCAGGCCTCGTCCTTCTTGGCGCCGTCCGCCTCGGCGGTCTCCGGCTCCGAGGTGGCCTCGGCGCTCTCCGGAGTGGCGTCGGTCTCGGGAGCCTCGACCTCGTCGGCCTTGGGCTCGGGAGCCGGCGCGGCGGCAGGCGTGGTCCGCGAGACGGTGACCGGGCTGAGCTGCTCGGTGACCAGCTCGATGACCGCCATGGGAGCGTTGTCCCCCTTGCGCGGCCCGATCTTCGTGATCCGGGTGTAACCACCGGGACGCTCGGCGAACGTCGGCGCGATCTCGGTGAAGAGGTGGTGCAGAACGCTCTTGTCGCGAACGACGGTCAGCACCTGGCGACGGTTGTGGATGTCGCCCTTCTTCGCCTTGGTGATCAGCTTCTCCGCCAGCGGCCGAAGGCGCTTGGCCTTGGCCTCGGTGGTGCGGATCCGGCCGTGCTGGAACAGCTGGGTGGCGAGGTTCGCCAGGATCAGCCGCTCGTGCGCCGGGCTGCCGCCCAGGCGCGCGCCCTTGGTGGGCTTGGGCATGTGATGCTCCTCATGGATAACCCGCCCCGGCCGTGTCAGGTACCGGGGTCGGGCCGACCGGCGGGCCGGTCGTCACTGTCAGGGCCTTGCAGTACCGATCAGTACTGCTCGGTCTCGATGAAACCGCCGTCCTCGTCGTCGTACCCTCCGCCGGCGACCGCGGTGGGGTCGAATCCGGGCGGGGAGTCCTTCAGAGCGAGGCCCATCTCGTGCAGCTTCTGCTTGACCTCTTCGATCGACTTGGCGCCGAAGTTGCGGATGTCGAGCAGGTCCTGCTCACTGCGGGCGACGAGCTCACCCACGGTGTGGATGCCCTCACGCTTGAGGCAGTTGTAGGAGCGGACCGTGAGGTTGAGCTCCTCGATCGGCAGCGCCAGATCGGCGGCCAGGGCCGCGTCCGTCGGCGACGGGCCGATGTCGATGCCCTCGGCCTCGACGTTGAGCTCACGGGCCAGGCCGAAGAGCTCGACGAGGGTCTTGCCCGCCGAGGCCACCGCGTCGCGGGGCTTCATGGAGGGCTTGGTCTCGACGTCGAGGATCAGGCGGTCGAAGTCCGTGCGCTGCTCGACACGGGTGGCCTCGACCTTGTACGTGACCTTCAGGACCGGGGAGTAGATCGAGTCGATCGGAATCCGGCCGATCTCCTGTCCCGGCTGCTTGTTCTGCGCCGCGGAGACGTAGCCGCGGCCACGCTCGACGGTCAGCTCCATCTCGAGCTTCGCCTTGCCGTTCAGCGTGGCGATGTGCAGGTCGGGGTTGTGGACCTCGACGCCCGCCGGGGGCGCGATGTCCGCGGCCGTGACCTCACCCGGGCCCTGCTTGCGCAGGTACATCACCACGGGCTCGTCGTGCTCCGAGGAGACGACCAGCGCCTTGAGGTTGAGGATGATGTCGGTGACGTCTTCCTTGACCCCGGGCACGGTCGTGAACTCGTGCAGCACGCCCTCGATGCGGATGCTGGTGACCGCCGCCCCCGGAATGGAGGACAGCAGCGTGCGCCGCACGGAATTGCCGATGGTGTAACCGAAGCCCGGCTCCAGCGGCTCGATGACGAACCTGGACCGATGCTCCTCGAGCGACTCCTCCTGGAGGCTCGGGCGCTGGGCGATCAGCATGTGTTACTCCTGAATCCGGGACAGGCCCGCGTCGCTCCGGGTCTACTGCCCCTCTGGGTACGGCGGCGCCCGCTATTTGACGCCACTCGCTAACAACCATGATGCCGCACGACTCGCCAAGAGCGAGCCGTACGGCGTCATCGTCTGATCGAGACCGCTCCTACTTGGAGTAGAGCTCGACGATGAGCTGCTCCTGGACCAGCGTGTCGATCTGCTGGCGGACCGGGAGCTGGTGCACGAGGACGCGCATGCTGTCCGGCACGACGCCGAGCCACGCCGGGACCGTCTTGTCCCCGGCGGTGGCGCGGGCCACCTCGTACGGAAGCAGGTTGCGCGACTTCTCGCGGACCTCGACGATGTCGTGCTCACGGACGCGGTACGACGGGATGTCGACCTTCTTCCCGTTCACCAGGATGTGTCCGTGACGCACCTGCTGACGGGCCGCGTCACGCGACTCGGCGAAGCCGGCGCGGTAGACCACGTTGTCGAGACGGCTCTCCAGGATCTGGAGGAGGTTCTCGCCGGTCTTGCCCGACTTGCGGTTGGCTTCCTCGTAGTAGTTCCGGAACTGCTTCTCGAGGATGCCGTAGATGCGGCGGGTCTTCTGCTTCTCACGAAGCTGGAGCTGGTACTCCGACTCCTTGGGACGGCCGCGGCCGTGCTCACCCGGCGGGTAAGGACGGATCTCGATGGGGCACTTCGCGGACTCGCACTTCTTGCCCTTGAGGAAGAGCTTGGTCTTCTCTCGCCGGCACAGCTTGCAGTCCGCACCCGTGTAACGAGCCATTTTCTCTGTATCTCCTGGACTCAGACGCGACGGCGCTTAGGCGGACGGCAGCCGTTGTGCGGGACCGGGGTCACGTCCTGAATGGACCCGACCTCGAGGCCGGTCGCCTGGAGCGAACGGATCGCGGTCTCACGACCGGAACCGGGGCCCTTGACGAACACGTCGACCTTCCGCATGCCGTGCTCCATGGCGCGGCGGGCGGCGTTCTCGGCGGCCATCTGAGCGGCGAACGGGGTGGACTTACGAGAGCCCTTGAACCCGACATGGCCGGCGCTGGCCCAGGAGATCACATTCCCGTTCGGGTCGGTGATCGAAACGATCGTGTTGTTGAACGTGCTCTTGATGTGGGCGTGCCCATGAGCGACGTTCTTCTTTTCCTTACGGCGCACCTTCTTGGGCGCGCCCTGGCGGCTCTTCGGCGGCATTTAAGCGCTGTCTCCTGAAATGTGGCTGCTAGGACTACTTCTTGCCCGGCTTCTTCTTGCCGGCCACGGTCTTCTTCTTGCCCTTGCGGGTGCGCGCGTTCGTCTGCGTCCGCTGACCGTGGACAGGCAGCCCCTTGCGGTGCCGGATGCCCTGGTAGCAACCGATCTCGATCTTGCGCCGGATGTCGGCCTGAACCTCGCGGCGGAGGTCACCCTCGATCTTGTAGTTCGCCTCGATGAAGTCACGCATCGGGACCAACTCAGCGTCGCTGAGCTGGTGGACGCGCAGGTCAGGGCTTACGCCCGTGGCCTCAAGGATCTCGTGGGCGCGGGTGCGGCCGATTCCGAAAATGTAGGTGAGAGCGATCTCCAGCCGCTTTTCGCGGGGGAGGTCGACGCCAACCAGGCGAGCCATGGTCGGGCATTCTCCTTTTTTGTGGCGGAGGTCCTGCGCACCACTGCCCCTCCCCATGCCCGGGGTGAGGGCCCCGGCCTCCGACCGGGGGTCTCCCGCGCGGTACGGCTTCCACAGGGAAGCCGCCTACGCGGGTGTGGTACGCGATTACTGTTCCGGCTTCATCCGTCTCACGACGTCCGTACCGGAGACCCTCGCATGATCGAGTCCGCTATGAGAGCGGACTCTGTGCGGGGCCGGCTGCGACTAGCCCTGACGCTGCTTGTGGCGCAGGTTGTCGCAGATCACCATGACGCGACCGTGCCGGCGGATCACCTTGCACTTGTCACAGATCTTCTTGACGCTCGGCTTGACCTTCATAGTCCTTATTCGTTCCGCGTACGGCCCGCCTCCTGGACGGAGGATGGCCTACTTGTACCGATAGACGATCCGCCCACGACTGAGGTCGTAGGGGCTGAGTTCGACGACAACCCTGTCGTCGGGAAGGATTCGGATGTAGTGCATCCGCATCCGCCCACTGATGTGAGCAAGGACCTTATGGCCGTTGTCGAGTTGCACCCGGAACATCGCGTTCGGGAGCGACTCAACCACAGTGCCCTCAATCTCGATGGCGCCGTCTTTCTTGGCCATGGCCCTCGCGTTTCAGTGATCGGTCGTCTGAGGTTTTCCGGAACACTAAGCAGCCGCGACCTTCACACCATTCGGGAGAGCGCGGTCGGCCAAGACCGCCCATGCGCAAAAGGTCATAGTGAACCGACAAAGTAGTGTACGACAGCCCACCCCTAAAAGCGAAACGGAAGCGGGGTGTCCCGACACAACCAGCTCAAAGAGTACCCCAGATTCCGATCGCGCCCGCTGTCGTCGAAATGATCGCGCCCACCCGTTCCGGCACCGCCGATATGCCGGTCCGGGCGGGCGCGACTCGATCATCGTGCGACGCGGCACAGCCCAGCCGTGCCACGTCGCGCGATAAAGATCACGTACCCCTCGGGAAACCGGCCGACGGTGGCCGATCGGCAAAGACTGCGTCTAACCCCAGAGCCGCCACAACGGGCCGAAATCCCGGGCCTCAGCGGCGGCGGTCTCTGCGGCGGTCTCTGCGGCGGTCCCTGCGCCGCTCCCGTCCGTAGCCCGGGCCGGTGCCGAAGATGGTGTTCGTCAGAAGCCCGATGCCCCAGATGCCCGTCACCCACAGTGGCCACGGATACATCAGCTCGCCGGAGCCGATGGACGACACGAGCCAGATCGTCCAGAGGACGGCGCTCGTGCCGAACCAGCCCGCCCAGGCCGCCCTGAGGGCCCCGTTCCCGCGCTTCGCCGGCTGATCGGCGGGCGGGGTGACCACGGCAGGCATCGCGTACAGGTCGATCTCGGGCAGATCGGAGGTGAGCTTCGCCAGCTCGCCGTAGGTACGGCTCTGGTAGACGCCCTCGAGCCGCTCGTTGAACTCGTCGACGGTGAGCCTGCCCTCCGCGACATGCTCGCGCAGGGCCGCCGCGACCCGCTCCCGGTCGCCGTCAGAGGCCCGCATCTCCGGGGTTGCCGCCATCACCATCTCCTGTTTAGCCGCGCAATACCCACATTATGGGCCACCGACGGCCCCGGCATGCCGTACGGATCAGGTGGTGTCGGCCTGGTCGGCGAGAAGGTCCTTGACGCGGGACGCGCCCCCGTCGAGCGCCGTGAGCACCAGCGGCCCGTTCTCCGTCACCGCGACGCTGTGCTCGAAGTGCGCGGACGGCTTGCCGTCCACCGAGACGACCGTCCACTCGTCGTCGAGCACCTTCGTGCGCTCGGTGCCGATGTTCACCATGGGCTCCACGGCGAAGCACATGCCCACCTCGAAACGCGGCCCGCGGCCGGGCCGGCCGTGGTTGGCCACCCAGGGGTCCATGTGCATCTCGGTGCCGATGCCGTGCCCGCCGTACTCCGGGGGGATGCCGTAGCGGCCCTGAGAGCGCACGTACCGCTCGACGCGGAACCCGATGTCCGACAGATGGCCGCCGACCGTGAGCGCCGAGATCCCGCGCCACATGGCCTCCTCGGTGACCCGCATCAGCTCGGTGAGCTTCGGGTCGACCTCCCCCACCGGAACGGTGATCGCGGAGTCTCCGTGCCAGCCGTCCAGGATCGCCCCGCAGTCGAGGGAGATGATGTCGCCCTCCCGCAGTTTGCGGCGGTCGCTGGGGATGCCGTGAACGACCTCGTCGTTGACTGAGGCGCAGATCGTCGCGGGGAACCCCTGGTAGCCCTTGAACGACGGGATGGCGCCCTCGCCCCGGATGGCCTCCTCGGCGATGGCGTCGAGTTCGAGGGGGGTGACTCCCGGCTGGACCGACGATCGCAGCAACTCGAGTGTCCTGCCGACGACCAGGCCCGCCGCGCGCATCTTGTCGAGCTGTTCGGGCGACTTGATCTGAATCCCGTGCTTATTCTTCTTGAACACTTGTGCACCCCCTTTCGGGATTGTCCCATAAATGACTGAACGCCACCCCAAGGATAGGGATGGCGTCCATTGCCACGGTAACGGATCAGTCGGCGAACCGCCGGAGCGCGGACATCGCGCGCTGGGTGACCTCTTCGACCGGCCCGGTCGCGTCCACCCCGACGAGGATCCCCTCGTCGGCGTAGAACGAGATCAGCGGCGAGGTCTGCTCCTGGTAGACCTCCAGGCGGTGCCTGATCGTCTCCTCGCGGTCGTCGTCACGCTGGAACAACTCCCCCTTGCACGCGTCACAGACGCCGGGGACGGCGGGCGGGTCGAAGTCGACGTGCCACACCTTGCCGCACGAACGGCAGGTACGCCGTCCTGCCAGCCGGCGGACGACCTCCTCGTCGTCGACGACCAGTTCCAGGACGAGATCGAGACCGGTGCCGAACTCGGCCAGCATCTTCTTCAGGATCTCCGCCTGCGGCACGTTCCGGGGAAAGCCGTCGAGCAGGAAGCCCTCCTGCGCGTCGTCCTCGGCCAGCCGGTCGCGGACCATGGCGACGGTGACCTCGTCGGGGACGAGGTCACCTCGATCCATGTATCCCTTGGCGAGCTTGCCGAGTTCCGTGCCGCCGGAGACGTTGGCACGGAAGATGTCGCCTGTCGAGATTTTCGGGATCGACAGACGCGATGCGATGAACTGGGCCTGCGTCCCCTTGCCCGCTCCGGGGGGCCCTACCAGGACGACGCGCACTATCTCAGGAAGCCCTCGTAGTTACGCTGCTGAAGCTGGCTCTCGATCTGCTTGACCGTGTCCAGACCAACACCCACCATGATCAGAATACTGGTCCCTCCGAACGGGAAGTTCTGGCTGGCACCGGCCACCGCGAGCGCGATGATCGGGATGAGCGAGATGACACCCAGATACGGAGCGCCCGCGGCCGTGAGCCTGTTGAGCACGAAACTGAGGTACTCAGCGGTCGGCCGGCCCGGACGGATGCCCGGGATGAACCCACCGTACTTCTTCATGTTGTCGGCGACATCAACGGGGTTGAAGATGATGGACACGTAGAAGTAGGTGAAGAAGATGATGAGGAGGAAGAACGTGGCCATGTAGACCGGGTGGTCGCCCCTCACCAGGTTCTGCGCGAGCCATTCGATGATCGCGTTGGGCTGCTGGCTGTTGCCGAAGATCGTGACGAGCAACTGCGGCAGGTAGAGCAGAGAGGACGCGAAGATCACCGGGATGATGCTGGCCTGGTTGACCTTCAGCGGGATGTAGGTCGAGGTCCCGCCGTACATCCGGCGGCCGACCATGCGCTTGGCGTACTGCACCGGGATCCGGCGCTGCGCCTGCTCGATGAAGACCACCACGGCGATCATCACGACACCGACGACCATCACCACGACGAACTTGAACGGGCTGAGCCGGTAGATGTTCAGCAGTTCGGCCGGGAAGACGGCGATGACCTGAGTGAAGATCAGGATGGACATGCCGTTGCCCACGCCGCGGTCGGTCACGAGCTCGCCCAGCCACATGATCACGGCGGTGCCCGCCGTCATCGTGACCACCATCGTGACGATGGTGAAGACGTCCTGGTTGAGCAGGATCGCCTCGCGGCAACTGGGGAACAGCTGACCACTGCGGGCGAGCGCGACGAACGCGGTCGACTGCAGGACGCCCAGGCCGATGGTGAGGTAACGCGTGTACTGCGTGATCTTCGCGTTGCCCGCCTGGCCCTCCTTCTTCAGGGCCTCGAGCCGCGGGATGACCACGGTCAGCAGCTGGAGAATGATGCTCGCGGTGATGTACGGCATGATGCCGAGCGCGAACACCGACAGCTTCAGCAGCGCACCGCCGCTGAACAGCTGCACCATGCCATAGATGTTGTTGGAGTCGCCCGCCTGCGCCTGGTCCAGGCACAACCGGACATTGGTGGCGTTGACGCCGGGAGTAGGAAGCACCGAGCCAAGCCGGAAAAGCGCGATGATGCCCAAAGTGAAGAGCAACTTCTTGCGCAGGTCAGGCGTCCGGAATGCCCGGGTAATCGCGGTTAGCACGGTCCCTCCTGCGCGCCAGAGACGCGGTAACGGTCGGCGATGGCCGGGGGACGTCCATCGACATGTCTTGTTGCCAGTGAGCCGGGCGGGACGCAAAACGAGCCCACTGCCCAGCGAACTCTAACGCACTACGGGCGCGGAGGCTCATAACGAACCTCCGCGCCTCGTACAGCATCAGCCTAAAGCTCGGAAACCGAGCCTCCGGCAGCGGCGATCTTCTCCTTGGCGCTGGCGGAGAAGGCGTGCGCCTGCACGTTCAACGCCACGGAGATGTCACCGGTTCCCAGCACCTTGACGAGCTGGTTCTTGCGAACCGCACCCTTGACGACCATGTCGTCGACGGTGACGTGGCCGCCGTCCGGGAAGAGTTCACCGAGCCTGTCCAGGTTGACGACCTGGTAGGTCGTCTTGAACAGGGCGTTGGAGAAGCCCTTCAGCTTGGGCAGCCGCCGCTGAAGCGGAATCTGGCCACCCTCGAAGCCGAGCGGGACGTTCGTACGGGACTTGGTGCCCTTGGTACCACGGCCGGCGGTCTTGCCCTTGGACGCCTCGCCACGACCCTTACGGATCTTGGCCTTGTTGGCACCGGGGGCCGGACGGAGGTCGTGGATCTTGAGCGGAGCGTTCTCAGTCATGACTAGTCCACCTCTTCGACCTCGACGAGGTGCGTCACCACGGCGACCATGCCCCGGATTTCCGGGCGGTCCTCCTTGACGACGACATCGCCGATTCGCTTCAGGCCCAGCGAGCGAAGCGAGTCACGCTGGTTCTGCTTGCCACCGATCTTCGACCGGAGCTGAGTGATCTTCAGCCGAGCCATCGGCTAGCTCACCGCCTTTGCGGCGGCGGCCTCAGCGAGGCCCTCCGCACGCGCCCTGAGCATCGCCTTGGGGGCGACGTCCTCGATCGGCAGGCCACGGCGGGCGGCGATCTCCTCGGGCCTGCTGAGGCCCTTCAGAGCCGCCACGGTGGCGTGCACGATGTTGATCGGGTTGTCCGAACCGAGCGACTTGGACAGCACGTCGTGGATTCCGGCGCACTCCAGGACCGCGCGCACCGGGCCACCCGCGATGACACCGGTACCGGGCGAGGCCGGACGCAGCAGGACGACGCCTGCGGCGTCCTCTCCCTGCACGGTGTGCGGGATGGTGCCCTGGATGCGCGGCACCTTGAAGAAGTGCTTCTTGGCCTCCTCGACGCCCTTGGCGATCGCCGCGGGCACCTCCTTGGCCTTGCCGTAGCCGACCCCGACGAGGCCGTTGCCGTCGCCGACGATGACCAGCGCGGTGAAGCTGAAGCGCCGACCGCCCTTGACGACCTTGGCGACTCGGTTGATCTTTACGACGCGCTCGATGTACGAGACGCCCTTGTCTGCGGCGCCGCCGCGGCGATCGTCACGACGGTCCCGCCGCTCGCCACCGCCGCTTGCGCCGCGACGCGGAGCTGCAGCCATCAGTGGTTCCTCTTCTCATTGCTCATGGGACGGGCCGACATCAGAACTCCAGCCCGCCTTCCCGGGCGCTGTCCGCGAGAGCGGCCAACCGGCCCGCGTAGCGGTTGCCACCACGGTCGAACACGACAGCGGTGATCCCGGCGGTCTTGGCCCGCTGAGCGAGAAGCTCGCCGACCTTCTTCGCCTTCTCCGTCTTGTCACCCTCGGCGCCGCGCAGGGCGGCGTCCATCGTGGACACGCTCACCAGCGTGTGCCCCTTGGTGTCATCGACGATCTGCACGAACAGGTGCCGCGTGGATCGGTTGACGACCAGACGCGGGCGCTGCTCCGTACCGAAGACGTTCTTGCGGACTCGGTGGTGTCGGCGGGCCCGCGAGACAGCGCGGGCGGCCGTGTGCTTGCCGAACGCAGTCTTGCCAGCCATGCCTACTTACCAGCCTTTCCGACCTTGCGGCGGACAACTTCGCCTTGGTAACGCACACCCTTGCCCTTGTACGGGTCGGGCTTGCGCAACTTCCTGATGTTCGCGGCGACCTCGCCGACCTTCTGCTTGTCGATGCCGTCCACGTGGAACAACGTGGGCCGCTCGACGCGGAAGGTCACGCCCTCGGGCGCGTCGACGATCACCGGGTGGCTGAAGCCCAGAGCGAACTCCAGCTGCGTCGGGCCCTTGGCCTGGACGCGGTAACCGACACCGACGATCTCCAGGGACTTCGTGTAGCCCTGCGTCACGCCCGACACCATGTTGGCGATCAGAGTGCGCGACAGACCGTGCAGCGCACGGACCTTGTTCTCGTCGTTGGGGCGGCTGACGGCGATGGTGCCGTCCTCAGCCCGCTCGACCTCGATGGGCTCGGCCACCGTGTGGCTGAGTGTGCCCTTGGGCCCCTTGACCTGGACGTCCTGACCACTGATGGTGACGTCGACACCTGCCGGTACGGGGATGGGCAGCCGTCCGATTCTCGACATGCTGTGGTTCCTCCCCTCTTACCAGACGTAGGCGAGGACTTCCCCGCCCACTCCACGCTTGCCGGCCTGCTTGTCCGTCATCAGGCCGCCGGACGTCGAGATGATCGCGACGCCCAGTCCACCCAGAACGCGGGGCAGGTTGTCCTTCTTTGCATAGACCCGCAGGCCGGGCTTGGAAACCCGCCGCAGGCCCGCGAGCGAACGCTCACGAGTGGGGCCGAACTTCAGCTCCACCACGAGGTTCTTGCCGACCTTGGCGTCTTCGACGCTCCAGGTCTGGATGTAGCCCTCCTGCTGGAGGATCTCGGCGATGTGCGCCTTGATCTTCGAGTAAGGCATGGTGACGGTGTCGTGATAGGCCGAGTTCGCGTTACGCAGACGCGTCAGCATGTCTGCGATCGGGTCGGTCATCGTCATGGCCGGTGGCCTTCCTCACCGCGGTTTCCACCAAGTGGACCTACGGTGCGGTCATGGGCGCCGGCAGTGCCGGCGCCCGGTTGATATGACTTCTGATGCGGCGGGTGACCCCGGGCGGGGTCTACCAGCTCGACTTGGTGATGCCGGGCAGCTCGCCGCGGTGCGCCATCTCGCGGAAGCACACGCGGCAGAGCCCGAACTTGCGGTAGACAGCGCGCGGACGGCCGCAGCGCGAGCACCGAGTGTACGCCCGGACCTCGAACTTCTGCTTGCGCGCTGCCTTGACCTTGAGCGACGTCTTCGCCATGATCAGGCCTCCTTGAAGGGGAATCCGAGGTGCTTCAGCAGCGCCCGCCCCTGCTCGTCGTTCTTCGCGGTGGTCACGACCGTGATGTCCATGCCCCGCTGCCGGTCGACCTTGTCCTGGTCGACCTCGTGGAACATGACCTGCTCGGTGAGTCCGAAGGTGTAGTTGCCGTTCCCGTCGAACTGCTTCGGCGACAGACCGCGGAAGTCACGGATACGCGGAAGCGCCAGCGACAGCAACCGGTCGAGGAACTCCCACATGCGGTCCCCGCGCAGCGTCACGTGGGCGCCGATCGGCATGCCCTCACGGAGCTTGAACTGCGCGATGGACTTGCGGGCACGGGCGACGGCCGGCTTCTGACCGGTGATCGCGGTGAGGTCGCGGACGGCGCCCTCGATGAGCTTCGAGTCGCGGGCGGCCTCGCCGACACCCATGTTCACCTTGATCTTGGTGATCGAGGGAACCAGCATGATGTTCTCGATGCCGAACTCCTCGCGCAGCTTCGCGATGATCTCCTCGCGGTAACGCTGCTTGAGGCGCGGAAGCGTGCGCTCTTCACTGGTGGCGGTCATCAGTTGTCCTCACCCGTCTCGTCGGCCTTCTCGCTCTTCGCGGCGGCCTTCTTCTCGGGCTTTTCCTTGGGCTTCTCGTCATCCTTGAGCTTCTTGACGTTGCTCACGTGGATGGGGGCCTCCATGGTCTGCACGCCGCCTTCCTTGGCGCCGCGCGGACCCTGGTGGGTCTCCTTCGAGTGCTTCTTGACCATGTTCACGCCCTCGACCACCACGCGCTCCTCGCGCGGGAAGGCGGCGATGATCCGGCCCTCGGCACCCTTGTTCTTGCCGGCGATGACCTTGACGAGGTCACCCTTCTTCACATGCAGCTTCGACATTTACAACACCTCCGGGGCGAGCGAGATGATGCGCATGAACTTCTTGTCACGCAGCTCTCGGCCGACCGGGCCGAAGATGCGCGTGCCCCGAGGGTCACCGCTGTCCTTGATGATGACTGCGGCGTTCTCGTCGAAGCGGATGTAGGAGCCGTCGGGGCGGCGGCGCTCCTTCACGGTGCGCACCACGACAGCCTTGACAACGTCGCCTTTTTTCACGCCGCCGCCGGGAATGGCGTCCTTCACCGTCGCAACGATGACATCGCCGATTCCCGCGTAGCGCCGACCCGAGCCACCGAGAACGCGGATGCAGAGAATCTCCTTGGCACCCGTGTTGTCGGCGACCTTGAGCCGCGACTCCTGCTGGATCACGTCAACTCCTGAGTGTCGCGCCGGTTCTCACCTTCCGGTGAGCCTGGCGGAACTGATGTGGTCTTTTTCCCTCGGCGACAGCCTTGCGACCGCCGCCGCTGGCGGACCGGGCCAGGTGGCCCGGACCCTTGGACACCGTCATGGGGGATGGTCACCCATCCCCCACGAGGCGCGTTGTTGTTACTTGGCCTTCTCGAGGATCTCGACGACGCGCCAGCGCTTGCTGGCCGACAGCGGCCGGGTCTCCATCAGGAGGACGCGGTCGCCGACGCCGCACGAGTTCTGCTCGTCGTGGGCCTTGTACTTCGTCGTACGGCGGATGACCTTGCCGTACAGCGGGTGCTTGACGCGGTCCTCGACGGCGACGACGACGGTCTTGTCCATCTTGTCGCTGACCACCAGGCCCTCACGGGTCTTGCGGTAGTTCCGCGCCTGCTTCTCGGTTGTCTCAGCTGTCTCAGCCATCGCTCGTCTCCTTCTCGACCGTGACGATTCCGAGCTCACGCTCACGCATCACGGTGTAGATACGGGCGATCTCGCGCCGGACGGCACGCAGCCGCCCGTGGCTCTCCAACTGTCCGGTCGCCGACTGGAAGCGGAGGTTGAACAGCTCCTCCTTGGCTTCCTTCAGCTTCTGGACCAGGACTTCCTGGTCCTCGGGCCGCAGCTCACCGGCGGTCAGGCCCTTAGCCATCACGCCTCACCCACTTCACGCTTCACAAACCGGCACTTCATGGGGAGCTTGTGCATCGCACGGCGCAGGGCCTCACGGGCCACGGGCTCGGCGACACCGGACAGCTCGAACATGACTCGGCCGGGCTTGACATTGGCGATCCACCACTCCGGAGAACCCTTACCGGAACCCATGCGGGTCTCGGCGGGCTTCTTGGTGAGGGGACGGTCCGGGTAGATGTTGATCCACACCTTGCCACCACGGCGGATGTGCCGGGTCATGGCGATACGCGCGGCCTCGATCTGGCGGTTGGTCACGTAGGAGTGCTCAAGCGCCTGAATGCCGAACTCGCCGAAGACGACCCTGGTACCGCCCTTGGCGGCACCGTGACGGTCGGGCCGGTGCTGCTTACGGTGCTTGACCCTGCGAGGGATCAGCATGGTCAGCTCCCTTCGGCACCCGGCTGCTCCGCCGGGCCGGTCTCGGGGGCAGCCTGCGCGGCGGCCTCGGTTCTGGGTGCGCGGTCCGAACGACCGGCCGCCCCGCCACGACGGGGACGGTCGCCGCCGCCGCCACGACGCGGACGGTCGCCGCCGCCCGGGCCGCCACGACGGTCGTCACGCTCACGACGCTGGCCGGCGCGGGCGCCTGCCGCCGCGACCGCGGCGGCCTCACGCTCGGCGCGGCTCGTCGGGGCCTCGCCCTTGTAGATCCACACCTTCACGCCGATGCGGCCGAACGTGGTGCGGGCCTCGTAGAAGCCGTAGTCGATGTCGGCGCGGAGCGTGTGCAGGGGCACGCGGCCCTCGCGGTAGAACTCCGAGCGCGACATCTCCGCACCGCCGAGGCGGCCGGCGCACTGGACACGGATGCCCTTGGCGCCGCTCTTCATGGCGGACTGCATGGCCTTACGCATGGCCCGGCGGAACGAGACGCGGCTGGACAGCTGCTCGGCCACGCCCTGCGCGACGAGCTGCGCGTCGATCTCGGGGTTCTTCACCTCGAGGATGTTCAGCTGGACCTGCTTCTTGGTCAGCTTCTCCAGGTCGCCGCGGATGCGGTCGGCCTCCGCGCCGCGGCGGCCGATGACGATGCCCGGCCGGGCGGTATGGATGTCGACCTGGACGCGGTCGGTCGTACGCTCGATCTCGACCTTGGAGATGCCGGCCCGCTCCATGCCCTTCTGCAGCATGCGACGGATCGCCACGTCCTCGGCGACGTACGACTTGTAGAGTTTGTCGGCGTACCACCGGCTCTTGAAGTCGGTCGTGATGCCGAGGCGGAACCCGTGCGGGTTAACCTTCTGGCCCACTAGCGGGTCCTTCCCTTCGGCTTCGGCTCGCGGGACTCCACGATCACCGTGATGTGGCTCGTCCGCTTGTTGATCCGGTAGGCGCGGCCCTGAGCACGCGGACGGAACCGCTTGAGCGTCGGACCCTCGTCGACCCACGCGCGGCTCACGACGAGCGTGTCACGGTCGAGCTTGAAGTTGTGCTCAGCGTTCGCAATCGCGCTCGAGAGCACCTTGTAGACGGTCTCGCTCGCCGACTGGGGAGCGAACTGCAGCACGGCCTGCGCCTCCGAAGCGGGCAGCCCGCGAATGAGGTCCACCACACGGCGGGCCTTCCGGGGCGTGTGGCGCGCGAACCGCGCCTGTGCCCTGGCTTCCATCGCTGTCTCCTCTGATGCTTACTTTGAAGGCGCTTACCGCCGGCTGCGGCGGTCTTCCTTGACGTGGCTGCGGAACGTCCGCGTAGGCGCGAACTCTCCGAGCTTGTGACCGATCATCGAGTCGGTGATGAACACCGGGACGTGCTTGCGGCCGTCGTGCACGGCGATCGTGTGACCGATCATGTCCGGCACGATCATGGAGCGCCGCGACCACGTCTTGATGACGTTCTTGGTGCCCTTCTCGTTCTGTACGTCCACCTTCTTCTGAAGGTGATCGTCCACGAAGGGGCCCTTCTTAAGGCTACGTGGCATTTTGGCTGCTCCTACCGCTTCTTCCGCTTACTCCGACGACGGATGATCAGCCGGTCGCTCGGCTTGTTCGCCTGCCGGGTGCGGCCCTCGGGCTTGCCCTTGGGGTTCACCGGGTGACGACCACCGGAGGTCTTGCCCTCACCACCACCGTGCGGGTGGTCGACCGGGTTCATGGCGACACCGCGGACCGTGGGGCGCTTGCCCTTCCAACGGTTGCGGCCGGCCTTACCGAGATTGATGTTGGCCTGCTCGGCGTTGCCCACCTGGCCCACAGAGGCCCGGCAGCGCAGGTCGACCTGGCGCATTTCTCCGGACGGCATACGCAGCGTGGCGTAAGTGCCCTCCTTGGCGAGCAGCTGGATCTGCGCACCGGCGCTACGACCGAGCTTGGCGCCACCACCCGGACGGAGCTCCACCGCGTGGATGAAGGTACCGGTCGGGATGTTGCGCAGCGGCAGGCAGTTGCCCGGCTTGATGTCGGCCCCGGGGCCGTTCTCGATGCGGTCCCCCTGCTTGAGGCCGGCGGGCGCGAGGATGTAGCGCTTCTCGCCGTCGGCGTAGTGCAGCAGCGCGATGCGAGAGGTCCGGTTCGGGTCGTACTCGATGTGAGCGACCTTGGCCGGGATCCCGTCCTTGTCGTGGCGGCGGAAGTCGATGATCCGGTAGGCGCGCTTGTGCCCGCCTCCCTGGTGCCGGGCGGTGACCCGGCCATGAACGTTACGGCCGCCCTTGCTGTGCAGGGGTGCAAGCAGCGACTTCTCCGGGGTGCTGCGCGTGATCTCGGCAAAGTCCGAGACGCTCGCGCCGCGACGACCCGGTGTCGTCGGCTTGTATTTGCGGATGCCCATCTTTTTCGTTCATCCTTCGTCGGTTCATACCGGTAGGGGTCCGCCTCGCGGCGGTCCCCCCGGTGCTGACTTTCCAGGACCGGCCGTCCCGCCTCCCGGCGAGGCGGCCCGTCCCTTCGTGTGGCGGAGTTAGCCGATCTGACCGAAGATATCGATCCGCTCGCCCTCCGCCAGGCTCACGATCGCGCGCTTGGTGTCAGGGCGCTGGCCGAAGCCTGTCCGGGTCCGCTTGCGCTTCCCCTGACGGTTGATCGTGTTGACGCTGGTGACCTTGACACCGAAGATCTGCTCAATGGCGATCTTCACCTGCGTCTTGTTCACATCCTTGCGCACCAGGAAGGTGTACTTGTTGTGCTCATCGATCAGGCCGTAGCTCTTCTCAGAGACGATCGGCTTGAGGATGATGTCCCGAGGGTCGGCGATCTTCTGCATCAGCCCTCTTCCTTCCCGCTGCTCGTGAGCCGCGCCACGACCTGCTCGTAGGCCTCCTGAGTGAAGACCACGTCGTCATGGCACAGAACGTCGTAGGTGTTCAGCTGCCCGGCGTCCAACAGGTGGACCTCGGGAGCGTTGCGCAGGCTCAGCCAGCTGGCCTCGTCGTTCTCGTCGACGACGACAAGCACGCTGCGAGCCTCGGTGATCTTCCGGAGCGCCTGCAGCGCCGCCTTGGTCTTGGGCGTGTCGCCCGTGACCAGGGTGCTCACCACGTGAACGCGTCCGCCGAGGGCCCGGTCCGACAGGGCGCCACGCAGAGCGGCGGCCTTCATCTTCTTGGGCGTCCGCTGCTCATACGAGCGCGGCTGCGGTCCGTGGACGACGCCACCACCGGTGAACTGCGGGGCGCGGGTCGAACCCTGGCGGGCCCGGCCGGTGCCCTTCTGGCGGTAAGGCTTCTTGCCGCCGCCGCTGACCTCACCACGGGTCTTGGTCTTGTGCGTGCCCTGCCGGCGAGCGGCGAGCTGCGCGATCACGACCTGGTGGATCAGCGGGATGTTGACCTTGGCGCCGAAGACGGCCTCAGGCAGGTCTACGGAGCCCGCCTTCTTGCCGCTGGCGTCGAGGACGTCAATGGTGGAGCTCACTTGGCAGCCCCCTTCTTGGCAGCGGTGCGGATGAGGACCAGGCTGCCGTTCGCGCCGGGGATCGCACCCTTGATCAGGATGAGGCCCTTCTCGGCGTCGACGGCGTGGACCTTCAGGCTCTGGATGGTCACGCGGACGTTGCCCATCCGGCCGGCCATGCGCAGGCCCTTGAACACGCGGCCCGGGGTGGCGCATCCGCCGATGGAGCCCGGGGAGCGGTGCTTGCGCTGGGTACCGTGCGAGGCGCCGAGACCACGGAAGTTGTGGCGCTTCATGACACCCGCGAAGCCCTTGCCCTTGCTCTTGCCGGTGACGTCGATGTACTGCCCGGCCTCGAAGGTGTCCGCGAGGACTTCCTGGCCGAGGGTGTACTCGGAGGCGTCGTCGGTGCGAACCTCGGTGAAGTAGCGGCGTGGGGTGATGTCGTGCTTGCGCAAGTAGTCGCCCAGCGGCTTGTTGACCTTCCGCGGGTCGACCTGCCCGTAGCCGAGCTGCACGGCGGAGTAGCCGTCCTGCTCAGGCGTGCGGACCCTGGTCACCACACACGGACCGGCCTCGACGACGGTCACCGGAACCAGCCGGTTCCCCTCGTCGAAGACCTGGGTCATGCCGAGCTTCTTGCCCAGGACGCCCTTGATCTGCTTAGCCATGTCAGTGCGTTCCCTCAGAGCTTGATCGAGATGTCGACGCCGGCAGGAAGGTCGAGACGCATGAGCGAGTCGACGGTCTTCGGCGTCGGGTCGATGATGTCAATCAGCCGCTTGTGCGTACGCATCTCAAAGTGCTCGCGGCTGTCCTTGTACTTGTGCGGCGACCGGATGACGCAGTACACGTTCTTCTCGGTCGGCAGCGGCACCGGGCCAGCGACCTTGGCGCCGGTCCGCGTCACCGTCTCGACGATCTTCTTGGCCGAGCTGTCGATGACCTCGTGGTCATACGCCTTGAGCCGGATGCGGATCTTCTGTCCCGCCATAGTGGCCTCGGTGTCCTTCGCTGTCGTCGTATAAAGCTTCATGCGGCCTGTTGCCGCTGCTGTTTTCCCGCGATCGGCGTCCGGATCTCGTCCGGTTCTCCGTGATCTGGCAGTCGTTTCGGTCATCACCTGCCGAAACCACTGCGAGATCACGGTCTCGTCGTCCGTGGGCTGGGGCCTTGCGGGCCCCTCCGTGGTGCGGCGGTCAGGTCCGTGCGGGCCTGACCG